>Ga0233379_1000031_pt1 | contig 21135 bp, 19 predicted proteins | sample ElkDunMinimDraft_8_FD_180679 | JGI IMG/M metagenome (GOLD analysis project Ga0233379, IMG submission 180679) | Fecal eukaryotic communites from dung pellets of Tule Elk in California, USA - Elk Dung F1 | ecosystem: Host-associated > Mammals > Digestive system > Large intestine > Fecal | place...
TTGAGAAATGAGCGCTGGCCCCAGGAAATGAGCGGTGACCCAAGGAAAATGAGCGCAACCCCCCGAGAAATGAGCGCAAGCCCCCAAAAATCAAGGCCAATCAAAAGTGTTCATTCATCACCTTTGATTGGCCTTATGTTGTTATTCTTCGACCTTCACCCATTCGGATGCCCACGAGTGTATCATTTCCATGACTGGTGTTAATGCTAACCCTTTTTCTGTTAATGAATATTCGATACGGACAGGCGTTTCTGGAAATACGTCGCGCTTCATAATACCGGCATGCTCCAAATCTTTTAACCGCTCTGATAGAACTCTTCCGCTAATTGGCATGGCCGCTTCTATTTGACTAAAACGTTGTGGCCCATTGGTTAACATGTGAAATATGATAAGGCCATTCCAACGTTGACTAATTATATTCATTGCTTTTTCAAATCTTGGACATATTTGAGAATCCATGATTCATCTCACCTCATTGTTATTATACGCAATAATTACAAAAAATAAAATAATAACAATTTAAAATCTAATTACTTGACGTATTTAGATTATAATAATATAGTTACTTACATAAAGTAACCGCTATTAGAAAGAGGGATGGGAAATGGGCTTTTTTGAAAAACCAAATTTATATATTCGTAATGTCACATTGAATGTAATGAACATAGAGAAATCTTTGGCTTTTTATACAGATTTTTTAGGGTTTAAGGTGTTAGAAAATAAGGGTAAAGAAGTAGTGTTGACTACTAATGGGAAAACAGCGTTAATTACATTAATTCAGCCAGCTGGTGTTACTCCGAAAGAACGTAACAGGACGGGACTCTATCATTTTGCAATCCTTTTACCGACAAGGGCTGATTTAGGAAAAATGCTAGTTCATTTAGCGAAGCATCGATATCCGATTGGTGCGTCCGATCATGAAGTAAGTGAAGCGTTATATTTAAATGATCCTGATGGTAATGGCATTGAAATTTATTGTGACCGCCCGGCTGACCAGTGGCATTGGAAAATGGATTCTGTCAACATGACATCAGCACAGCTAGATGCAGAAAGTGTCATGGCTGAAGCTAAAGGAGAGCCTTGGGAGGGTATGCCTCGCGAAACAGTGATGGGACATATTCATTTGCATGTTTCGAATTTAGCTGAGGCAGCTAACTTTTATCAAGGTGTGCTAGGCTATGATTTAGTATTGAATTATGGCGGCCAAGCTTTATTCCTTTCAACCGGAAAATACCATCATCATCTTGGTATGAATACGTGGAATGGAGTAGGGATACCAGCACCGAGTGAAAATAGTGCTGGGATGAAGGAATATGCAATCGATGTACCAGATGAAGCATACTTACAAAAAATAAAAGCAGCTTTACAAAATGATTATGTAGAAAAAGATGGCGTCGTTTATGTGACGGACCCATCCGGTACAACGATATCATTGCATGTGTAGGGATAGCAAATTGATAAACTTCAACAGCAAATAGGGATAGCAAATTAACAAACTTTTTATCAAAATATAACTAATAGCAAATAGGGAGAGATATCATGGTAAATAAGGACTTTTATACAGCGGTGGAAAAAAGACGTTCTATCTATACAATTAGTAAACAATCACCAATTTCTGATGGAAAAATTCAAGAAATCATTGAGCATGCAGTAAATCACGCACCTTCAGCTTTTAACATGCAAAGTACAAGGGTTGTTCTTTTGTTAGGAGTACAGCATGATAAACTATGGGATATAACAACGGAAACATTAAGAAAAATTGTTCCGGAAGCGGCCTTTTCTGACACGAAAGAAAAAATGGATATGTTTAAAAGTGGATATGGTTCGGTGTTATTTTTTAATGATGAGGCAATTGTTCAACATTTGCAAAAAGAATATAGCACTTACGCTGAAAATTTCCCGATTTATGCAGATCAGTCAACAGGAATGCTGCAATATATCGTATGGACTGCTTTAGAACTCGAAGGCTTCGGAGCAACATTACAGCATTATAATCCGCTTATTGATGCAGATGTGAAGAAGGAATGGGGGATTCCTGATTCATGGAAGCTAACAGCTCAAATGCCATTTGGAATACCAACCGCACCAGCAGGTGAAAAAACTTTTTCACCAATTGAAAAGCGGGTAATTGTAAAAAAATAAGCTAAAAGGGGCTACCTTAAAAGTAATAACTATTACTTTTGAGGTAGCTTTTTTTATGTAATGCAGTTAATAAACATTTGGCGCTGTTAAACAGTATTGAGCGCCAAGAAAAAGAGCGTTGGCGTGGTGGAAATGAGCGGTGGCGCAGAAAAAGAGCGTTGGCGTGGTGGAAATGAGCGGTGGTGCCAGAAGAATGAGCGCTGGCTCCAAGAAAATGATCGCTGGTGCCGAAAAAATGATCGCACGCACTGAAGAAATGAGCACTGGCACCCAATATAGCCGAGCCAAATATTTAAATGGAAAAATGCCCTTTCCAACCAGCTTTATTTTTGAATAGCTAGTTTCTCAGAATTAAGCGTTATAGAATTTATTTTTTTATTTGAAAAAGACCATTTTCCTCTTAAATATATTATAATAGAAAAGTAATGAAATATATTTGTAATAAATTTAATCAATTTGAAATATAAGGGTTTTTTTGAAAAAAGAGACAGGAGCAGTAGATTAAGATGGTGAAGAGACAGGTTGGGCATGTGACAATAGTGGCTGTATGTATCATGGTTTTTTGGGGGATATTTTATGTTGCAAGTGCTAAAGCTAGTAAGACTATGTTCATGCCAGCGGATTATGAATTAGCACAAATTAATTATACTGCTGAACAGAGGCTAGCTCCAACGAAATTTAATGGAAATGTTCGTAAAATCGTTTATTTAACAATTGATGATGGTCCTTCACTTTATTCCTCGCAATTGATTAGCATATTGGAACAATATAATGTTCCGGTTACCCATTTCTTAATCGGGAAAAATATTGAAAAATACCCTGAATCGGTGAAACAATATGAGGAGCGAGGAGATTATATAGGCCTACATTCTATGACACACGATTATAATACGCTTTATAAAAAAGGCGAAGCAATAAATGAAATGCTTCAGGTTCAGGATTTGCTTAAATCGTCATTAAGTATTGAATCAACATTATTCAGATGTCCTTTTGGCTCAATGCCAGGATTATCAAAACAATTGCGTGACGAAGCAGTTGCGGCCGGTCTAAGGACTTGGGATTGGACAATCGATTCAAATGATTGGAAATTACAAAATAGGCCTTCTCAAATCGTTAAGACGATTGAGAAACAATTGAATAGGCAAACGGAAGTCATTTTAATTCATGAGAAAAAAAGGACTATTAATGTTTTACCACAAATAATAGAATTGTTGATAGACGAAGGTTATGAGTTTGCGACATACGATGAATCTAAACATTTTACGATGAATTTTTATAATGATGATAGATTATAAGGGTAAGAGATAATGAAGAACATAAACAACTTAAAAATATTAGGTGTATTATTGGTATTCATTTTAGGCGGTTGTTCAAACAGTGGCAGTGCCTATCAAGAATACATAGCAACATATAACAAAATCATTGAAACAGAGAATGAGATATTACAATATGACTCTATATTTGTAGAAGTTCATAATGAAGAAAAGCAGCTTTACGAAACAATAATTAAGCAAGGCGAGAATAAAATTCAAGATGTAGAGGAACATTTAGACGAAGCTTCCCTGATCATTTCTGAAGGAAAGAACCTTATTAAAAATGATCAGGAAACGGTTCAGAATATGCAACATGACCTACAAGAGGCGGAAAAACATTTCGACGCATTGAAAGAACATGAAGACGGAGAGTTTCTGATAAGATTGCATAATCTGTACATCGAACGCTTAGACCAATATGCAATATTATTGGATTTATGTGATGACTTTCTCGATAAGAAGCAAGTTTTATACGATTCCCTTGAATCTGGTGACTCTTTGAAAGATGTTTCTAAAATTGTGGATGAAATAAATCTATGTAGCATTAATTTAGAAGAGGAAATACTAACGTTTAACCGACTAACAGAAGAATATAATACGCTAAAGTCAAGCATGTAAAGGACAATCTTAAGGTGAATAATATCACTTGAGATGTCCTTTTTTCTTTTGTCTGCCATTTGTTTAATTTCTTAGCTACAAATAAATTCTAAGTAAGTTAGGTACTAATCAGGTTTAAAAAAGATAACGCAAATAGTAACCCTAGTACATAAATTAGAGCATTTCCTTCTTTTCTCAATAAACTAAATATCGTTCCAACAAGAATCAGAGGAATCGAGAAAAATGGAAGTACATAGCTTAACGTTGAATGATCAATTAAATGTCTATTTATTAATTCTAAGTATAAAATGACAAACCCTATGCTAAAACTTGTTGTCTTTATTTTGTAACTCAAATGATTGAAGAAACCTAAATGTTTACCACTCCAATTACCAAACAATAACTTATAAGAAGTCTTTTTCATTTTACTATGTATTTTGGGGTAAATTGGCTGTAAAAATGGGGCTTTTCCCTCAATAGATTCATATCCCCAAGCAATCTCTTTACCTGCAATACAGCTTTTTTCAACAGTATCAAAATAATCAGTACTGTCTTCGAATGGTGGTTCTAGGAATCTTTCAGGTTCAACTGAGAATGCGAATCTTTTTCCTTCGTGACTACCAAAGTATTGGTTTTTATTTGGTAGTGCCCCATAATAAATCGCAGAAGTAAGATTTGTGAAAGGATGATAGTATAGTTTCATTCTTCCCATACTTGGGTCCACCGGTATCCATCCTTTGCCTTCAATATAGATTTCACTCCATGAATGAGGGGAAAACTTTTTAAGAGTCCAAGTACCATATAATATTTTGGCTGGAATATTTAATGCTCTGCAATAAGCACAAAAGAGGGCGGCAAATTCTCCGCAATCTCCTTTCTTCCGTTTTATAAACGAAAAAACGCCCCTTTCATTGAAATGAGTAGAATAGCTAAATTTTTTCGTAATATATGTATATAGTTTTTTAGCCTTATCTAGATCCGTTTTAGCATCGCCTATTATTGCTAGCGCTTGTTCTTTTACTTTGGCATTTACAGGTATCAAGTTAGTCGATCTTAAAAAGAATTGCCTTTCTTCTTTAGAAATTTCTTTTGGACTCTTCTCACCTTGTTTGCTTCCAGAGTATCGAAATATGACCTCTAATTTTTCTTCTGGTTTTAAATTGAAATACCAAATTGTATTTAAAAATGAATCATCTGTAACCCTGGCTGGTTGAATAGTTGGTATAACTTCTATATTCCGTTGTGTGCTCGACTCCATAGGTTTAGATAACCAAAGCTCAATATTTGCTTTTGTCGTATTCTCATACCAATAGGTAACTTGAAAATTATGATTACTCAAATTATATCACTTCCTTTATTTGTGAATATTGGGAATATATTTATGAATTTAATTAACTAAAAGTTTCAATTAATTAGGTTGTATTTGTATACCTCGCTGCTGGACGATTTTCTGAGTGGGATCCGTATTTACGCTAACTAATAAAAAAACTACAGTGAAACTTAACTGAGTCTATCTAATTAAGGTAAGTAGGGAAGATTATAATTGTCGGGAGATGTTCCTTTTTTTTTACATATCTCGTTTCATAAAAAATAATTTAAATCCAATAGCAATTTTTATTAATCCATCGATAGTGGCAAAGAACAAAAAGGGGATGTTAACGAAAAAAATACCTAACAATCCATTTGTTATTGTTAATATTCCTAAAACGATCATCCACTTCCCTTGAGAAAAATAAAAACCTAAAAAATGTAGACCCACAACAATTAAAATAGATAGCCAGACTAATCTTGAATTTTCAAAGCCAATAAACAAGCCACAAAGCGTACATAAAATAATCGTTACTATTATATTTATGTTATCCATTTTATCTTGAAATTTTGAGTTTTTGCCGTATGCTAGTTTTCTATTTAAAAACGGTAAAATAAAAATTAGAAAATAACCTAAAATACCACCAAATCCTAAGATGAAAGGGTTTATAGATAATTCACCCCCACTTAGTGCAGAAATTATTATCGTTACACCGATGTAAACTAACCATACTCCACAAGTTCTTTGAGTGTTATATTCCATACTCTTCATTTGTTTCCCCCTTTATAAGATATCATTTAGATAATATTCTCTACATTTATGCATCACCCTTTTTTGCTAGTCCATTTAATTAAGCGAGTACTTTATTTTTTTCAAGATTCACAGATTGTCCAAATGAATTAAAAAGGAATTTTTCACAATAAAGAAGAATATTTACTTTAAGAGGAAGGGAGTGGAATCATGGTTGGAAAAGAATATTTAAGGGTAGTAGATGATAATTTTCGTTTTATGAAAAAGACTGCAGAGGATGCCATTAACCAAGTAAGTGACAGTGGTCTATTCTGGAAGGAAAATGACGGATGCAATAGTATAGCAGTAATTGTCAAGCATATGAGTGGCAATATGATTTCACGCTGGACAGATTTTTTAACAACCGATGGAGAAAAAGTAGATCGACAACGTGAATTGGAGTTTGCTAACCACTTTTCTAGTCGTCAAGAAATTATGCATTGCTGGGAAAAAGGGTGGAATGTCTTTCTTCAAACGTTAAATGATTTAAGTTCGGATGATTTATTAAAAGTCGTCACGATTCGTAATGAACCTCATTCTGTCATTGAGGCAATTGAAAGACAGATGCATCATTATTCGTATCATGTTGGACAAATCGTTTTCATAAGCAAGCAATTGTCATCTGAGAATTGGAGAACATTATCGATCCCGCTTGAAAGATAAAAAGGAGCTTGTATAAACATGATGATAAAACCAAATAGATTGAAGCATGGTGATACAGTGGGGATAATTGCTCCTGCAAGTTCCCCGGATGATAAGTATATACAACAGGCAGTCATTTATTTGGAAGGTTTAGGGTTAAAGGTAAAGTACGGTAAGCATTTAGACAAGAAGCAAGGATATTTGGCTGGAGGCGATCTAGAAAGATTGGAAGATTTGCATTCTAGTTTCGCAGATAAAGAAATAAAGGGGATTATTTGTGCAAGAGGCGGTTACGGAACGAGTAGGATAGCCCATCAAATCGATTATGATTTAATTAAAAGAAATCCAAAAATTTTCTTAGGCTATAGTGATATTACGTATCTTCATACAGCCATCCGTCAGAAGTGCAATCTCATTACATTTCACGGGCCAATGGTTGCTTCGGATATGGGCAGAAAGGAATGGGATGTGCTTTCAGACTATTATTTTCAGCAATTTTTCCGGAGTGATGACATTATATACGATGAAACAATTAGTAGACTGAAAGCTCCAATCAGCGGGATTGCCGAGGGACCGGTTGTTGGTGGTAATTTGACTTTATTAATTGCTTCATTAGGAACCCCATATGAAATTGATTTGCACGGAAAGCTTCTCTTTATAGAGGAGGTACATGAAGAACCGCGGATGATTGACAGAATGCTTAATCAGCTTCTCTCTTCAGGTAAGCTTGAGCATATTAATGGTCTCATTATCGGTGATTTCAAAGGCTGTGAAGCAAGAGATGAAGTGAGCTCATTTTCATTGCAAGAAGTTTTACATCATTATATTCATCTGATTAACAAGCCAACTTTAACGGGATTAAAGATCGGACATTGCTCCCCTAATATAACGATTCCATTAGGAACGAACGGAGAGATAAATACAGAGAAGCGGTTTTTGAGGATTGAATGCGGAACAGTTTAAATGAGTGCATAATTGTAGGTAAAAAATGTTTCAAATGATCAGCTACGTGGTATGAATATAAAATAGACTGTTGGAAAGTGAAAAAAGAGTAAGTATACGAAAATAACTATTTTAAAAGCACATATTCTTTTCGCTTTTTCAACAATCTACTGCTTCCCAACTGCATGGAGTATTTAAGAGAGGAAGTGCTTAGTTAAGTACTTCCTCTTACAAAATTACATATTTTATTATAATAGGAGGGGTTACAATGGGCTTTAGTGAAGATATGAAAAAAATTATGCTTGCTGGTATCGGTGCAGTTGCAACAACTGTCGAAAAATCTCAGGATTTAGTGGATAAATTGATTGAAAAAGGTGAATTAACTGTCGAGCAAGGTAAGGCGATAAATGAGGAGTTAAAGAGAAAGAAAAAAAGTGAGGACCTTGAGCAAAAGCAACAAACGGAAAAAGCTACTGCAATCATTGAACAACTTGAGAATCTAAGTGAGGAGGAACTTGCAGCAGTTAAGAAAAAACTATCTGAAATGGAGTAATAGAAGATGAACAATCAGCCTGACAATCATAAGAAAGAAGATTATTCAGCTATTCGATTAAAAGAGATTGTTGGGGTATTACGTCGACATTCCATTATTCATGGTGTGTCTCCAGAAAAGCTAAAGCTAATATTGGAAGATTTAGGGCCAACTTATGTGAAAATTGGTCAAATTATGTCGATGCGTTCTGATGTACTTCCGCAAATCTATTGTAATGAATTAATGAAGCTTAGGGCGGATGTAAAGCCACTACCATTTTCCACTATTAAACAACTAATTGAAGCAGAATACGGAATACCGTTAGAAGAGGTTTTTTCTCATATTGAGGAAAAGCCTCTTGGCTCTGCATCGATGGCGCAAGTTCATATTGTAACATTACTGGATGGTAGAAAGGCTGTTGCTAAAATCCAAAGACCTGCAATAAAAGAAGTTATGGCTAAGGATATTGCGTTAATGAGGAAAGCAGCTAAGTTAGTACAGCGTATTGAAATAACCGGTGACGTAATTGATTTTACTTCAGTCATTGAAGAGATGTGGGTTGTATCTCAGCAGGAAATGGATTTTCTGCTAGAAGTGAAAAATTGTAAAGAACTCCAGCAATTAAACGCCGACGTTAAATACGTGTCTTTTCCGAAAATCGAAGAGCATTTATGTACGCCAAGAATCATTGTTATGGAGTATATTGATGGCGTCAAAGTGGATGAAGTAGCAAAGTTAACCGAGCTTGGATATGATATGAATGAAATTGGTGAGAAACTCGCTTCAAATTACATAAAGCAAATATTAGAAGATGGATTTTTCCATGCCGACCCTCACCCAGGGAATATATGGATTCGAGATGGGAAGATTGTTTGGATTGACTTAGGGATGGTAGGTAGATTAAATAATCGTGATCGGGTTTTATTCAGACGAGCTGTTAATGCAGTAGTGAACCATGATGTATTTGAAATGAAGGATGTTGTATTATCGTTAGGAACTGTGAAAAATACGATTAATCATCCTTTGCTATATAATGAAATTGAAGAATTAATCACAAAGTATGGAGAAATGGATTTAGGGACGATGAACATAGGTGAGCTGTTTCAAGAATTGCTCGATTTATGTAAAAGGCATGCGATATCCGTACCGTCAAGAATTACGATGCTCGGTCGAGGAATCATTACAATTGAAGGGGTATTAGCTGCTTGTTCTCCTGAGGTGAATTTTATTCAACTTGTTTCCGGGTCTGTTGGCTCACAATTTTTGTCGGATTTTGATTTAAAAGACGAATTGAAAAAATCGGGAAAAACGATTTATTCTATGTTCAGCAAAGGAATAGAGATTCCTGCCCAATTGTCTGATCTATTGAAAATGTTTATTAAAGGTCAATCCAAAGTGAACTTGGATGTGACAGGAGCAGAAGAACCTATTCGACAAATGGATTATATGGTCGATAAAGTAATTATTTGTATTATTAGTGCTTCATTGTTAATAGGCTCAAGTTTAATTAGTACAACAGAAATGACACCGAAGCTCTTAGGCATACCGTTGTTTGGTATCATGGGCTTCCTTGCTTCAACAATTTTAAGCACCTGGTTATTGTTTGGTATATTAAAACGATGGAGAAGAAGATAAAATAGGAACTTTCTTGAATTTCTAATGGAAATTCAGAAGGTTCTTATTTTTTTCTTTTAGCTCTGTTATCGTTTGTTGTTGACTTTCGTGATTTTTTTGGTTGATTATAACGGAGGGCGGCGACTCCTGTGGGATAAGCGTGCAAGCCGATACACCGCAGGAGCGTTAGCGATGAGGAGGATTGGCGCACGCCCCACGGAAAGCGTCCGCCCGCAGTGAAAATCAACAATAGTATTTAACAGAGCTTTTCTTTTTTAACAAAGCACTGGAGAATGAACCTGTTAATAAGAGGGATTAGAGTGTAATACGAGTTCCTGTGAGATTAGCGGAACAGGTGATACGCAGAGTGCAGACACTTTTCATTCGTAGATACTCTCCGCACGCCTACGAGGACGACGCTTTAGATATTAATTATAGTCCCGACTTGTTTTGGCAACAAATATTGTCTGCAACATGCTAGTCTTCATAAATCAACAAAATATAAAATTGCCTATTAATACTTTATATTGTACAAATTTTCAAAAAAATATTTGTACAATTTATGGAGGTAGTGGTATAATTTTCAAAGCTAGGATTCTATTAAAGTGATAGAAGAATACGCAGACTGAAGTAAAGCACTTTTCTTACGGTTAGCAGTACTAGTGTTGATACATATTCTAAATTAACAGAATATATCGATTAATCTGCTAATAACTTAAAGTAAGAGAGGGCTTGTTTGGATTTAAGAGCTTTATACTTCAAAAGGAACTAAGGGGGAAAAGAAATGAAAAAGAAAAAGTTTTCTTTTATGGCGTTATTGCTAGCGTTAGTATTAGTAGTATCTGCTTGTAGCGGAAGTACAGGTACTGACAAAAAAGACGATGATAACGCGGCACAAGAAGAAAAAGGTCCAAAAGTATTAAATCTTAATAACACTTCTGAGCCAGGATCATTGCACCCAGCTCTTGCACAAGGAACTCACGAATCGTGGATTCTAGAGCACTCGTTCGAAGGATTAACATCTAAAGACGAAAAAGGTAATATTATCCCAGGTGTGGCTGAGAAATGGGAGCCAAGTGAAGATGGACTTACTTGGACATTCACACTTAAAGATGACGCGAAATGGTCAAATGGTGACCCTGTAACGGCTCATGATTTCGAATATGCATGGAAATACGCATTAGCTCCTGAAACTGCAGCTTACTATGCGTATCAATTGTATTACCTAGCAGGCGGTGAAGAATACAACTCTGGTAAAGGGTCTGCTGATGATGTAGGTGTTAAAGCAACTGATGATACTACTTTAGTCGTTACTTTAGTAAATCCTACACCTTACTTCCTTGATTTAACTTCTTTCTACACGTACTATCCAGTAAATAAAGCTGTACAAGAAGCGAATCCTGATTGGGCAAAAAGCGCTGACAACTATGTATCAAACGGTGCTTTTGTTATGACAGAATGGAAGAACAAAGAAAGCATTAAATTAGAGAAAAATGAAAATTACTATGATGCTGACAAAGTAAAATTGGATGAAGTTAATTTAGTAATGATTGATGATGATACAACTGCTTACCAAATGTACCAAACTGGAGAATTGGATTTATTATATCCTATCACTCCTGATGTTCAAGGTACTCTAGTAGGTTCTGATAACCCAGAGTTCGAAATTGCTCCAGATTTATCTGTTTATTATTACAACTTAAATAGCGATGTAAAACCATTTAGCAACGCGAAAGTTAGAAAAGCACTATCTATGTCAATCGATCGTCAAAGCTTAGTTGACAATGTTTCTCAAGGTGGTCAAACACCAGCGTTTGGTGTAATACCAGCTGGAATTAACGACGTAAGCGGCGACTTCAATGCTAATTCAGGAACATTGTTCGAAGAAAATGTAGAAGAAGCTAAAAAACTATTAGCTGAAGGTTTAGCTGAAGAAGGCATGAGTTCATTACCAGAATTCTCAATCCTTTTCAACACAAATGATGCACATAAAGCAATTGCAGAAGCAATTCAAGCAATGTGGAAAGAAAATTTAGCTGTTGATGTAACATTAGAAAACGTAGAATTCCAAGTAAAACTTGACCGTGAGAAAGCTGGTGATTACCAAATTTCACGTGCTGGTTGGGTTGGTGATTACGTAGATCCAATGACATTCTTAGATCTATGGGTAACTGATGGACCATACAATGATGCTCGTTATTCAAATCCTGAATATGATGCATTAATTGACGCAGCTAAGAAAGAAATGGATCCTGCTAAGCGTTCTGAACAAATGCACAAAGCTGAAGAAGTGTTAATCAATGATATGCCTATTATTCCAATCTATTTCTATACGAAACCATTCTTAACTAAAGAATACGTATCAGGTATTTACACACCAATTAATAGCTATCCACAATTTAAATATGCGGATGTAAAAAAATAATTGATGGTATTTATTAAAATGGGTGTTATGTCCACGTAAGTGGGCATACCCCATTTTGCCCTTTATGGAAAGATAGTAAAAGTTCATAGTACTTCTTATGCAGATGAAATGGTTAGAAAGTTCTGGCCTGATTCTGCTTTTCCTATGTTTAGAGGTATTTTTACAGAATAAAACAAATTTTCAAAAAATAACGTATTTTCTTATAGAAAGAGTCATTTTTGTATCCGGGTATACAACACCCTTTCCCTCTGATAGTTGTAAAGGGATAGGTGGAAGATCAAGTCTCTGTTAAATTTCACTGTAGATTTTAAATATCTGTGAGTGAAACGAAAAATGGCAACTCCTGCTCGCAAAAAACATTGGAGGCCAAAGACATAGCCGGAAGTGAAAGTGGACGAGGAGTCTTGGCACATGCCCACCGTGGAAAGTGTCAGTCCTTAGCAGTAATCAACATTACCCGTATAACAGAGCTAAAGATTAAGAAACAGATTTTGAAATTGCGAAAATTGGGGTGAAACACCTTGCTGAAATATATATTGAATCGCTTAATGTGGGCGGTCATTACCATTTGGGCGATTATTACGATTACATTTATTATTATGCATAACATTCCTGGTGATCCATTTGCTCGTGAAGGGAAAATGCCGGAAGCAGTATATGAAAATTTAAAGGCACATTATAATTTGGATAAGCCGATCCTCCAACAATATTTCATTTACTTAAAGGATGTTGCACTATTTGATTTTGGTCCATCCTTAAAATCATCGACATTAACTGTAAATGATTATTTAGAAAAAGGCTTTCCAGTTTCGTTGCACCTTGGCTTACAATCGATGTCCATAGCAGTTTTCTTTGGACTGATCCTAGGTGTAATTGCCGCATTATTTAGAAATCGCTGGCCGGATTATCTTTCCATGATATTTGCGATTATCGGGATATCCGTACCAAGTTTTATCTTGGCTACTTTACTAATCAATTATTTGGCTGTTGAATATCGAATTTTCCCTGTAGCACGTTGGGAAACATGGCAGCATACGGTAATGCCTTCAATCGCATTAGCTATGATGCCGTTAGCTTATATTGCCCGTTTGATGCGTTCAAGCATGATTGAGGTCATGAATCAGGACTATATGTTAACCGCAAAGGCCAAAGGATTAAGAAAAAGTGTCATCGTACTAAAGCATGCGATTCGTAACGCGATATTACCGGTTGTCAGTGTACTTGGAATTTTAACAGCCAATCTCGTAACAGGTAGTTTTATTATTGAGAAGATTTTTGGTATACCGGGAATTGGAGAAATGTTCGTAACATCGATTCTTAACCGTGATTATCCAGTTATTCTTGGATCTACGATTTTTTATAGTATTATCCTTATCGTATTAATTTTGATTGTCGATATCGCTTATACATTTATCGATCCAAGAATTAAAGTGTCAGGAGGGAAGAGTAAATAATGGCGAGCAATATACAATTTAATGAAGACATGTTTTCTCCAGCTGAAAACAATACGATAGAGGCGGAGAAAATTTCACGTCCATCGCTATCCTATTGGAGTGACGTTTGGCGTAGGCTTAAGCAAAATAAACTTGCCATGCTAGGATTAATTCTCATTATCCTTCTGACGATAATGGCAATCGTAGGTCCATATTTGAACGAATATGCCTATGATAAACCAGATTACACAAAGAAAAATTTAGCACCGAATAGTGAGCATTGGTTCGGGACAGATAGTGCTGGGCGGGATTTATTTACGCGAGCTTGGTATGGTGCACGAATTTCTTTATTTATTGGATTAATGGCAGCAGTAATTGAAATTGGAATTGGGATTGTTTATGGAGGTATTGCCGGTCTAAGAGGCGGTCGTATTGATAATGTGATGATGCGAACAGCAGAAGTGCTATATGCCATTCCGTATATGTTAATGGTTATTTTGATGATGGTTGTTATGAAGCCAGGTATTTGGCCAATCATTATAGCAATGAGTATTACTGGTTGGATTCCGATGGCAAGGCTTATTCGAGGACAAGTATTGCAACTGAAAGAAAATGAATTTATTCAAGCTTCTAAAGCTTCAGGCGCAAAAACTACTTGGTTATTAAGAAAGCATTTAGTACCGAATACGATGGGACCTATTTTGGTCAACATGACATTAACTGTGCCTACAGCCATATTCGCTGAAGCTACATTAAGCTTTTTAGGTCTTGGAATTGCTCCACCAGAGGCAAGTTGGGGGTCATTAGCAAATGATGCTTTAACAAGTATTTTAATAGGAAACTTTTATCAATTAGCTATCCCAGCCATATTAATTTCCGTAACGATGTTTGCGTTTAACGTATTAGGTGATGGTTTGCAGGATGCATTGGATCCGAAACTTAGATGATTTTAAAAATCTGTTCTATAGATTATCTAAATCGTAGAATAGGAGGTTCAGAATGGATAATTTACTAGAAATAAAAGACTTGGAAATTGAATTTAAAACATATGGCGGAGTCGTTCATGCTGTGCGAGGGGTCAATTTTGAACTGAAGCTAGGGGAAACAATCGGAATCGTTGGTGAATCCGGTTGTGGAAAAAGTGTTACAGCAAAAGGAATTATGAAGCTGTTACCATCACCGCCTGCTACTTATAAAAATGGTTCCATTACATTTCAAGGTAAAAATTTAATAAATGCGACAGAGCGTGAAATGGAACGTATTCGCGGAAATGACATCAGTATGATATTCCAGGACCCAATGACATCTTTAAACCCTACGATGAAAATTGGTCATCAAATCATGGAGTCTGTCTTGAAGCATCAAAAAGTTTCGAAAAAAGAAGCGTTTAACAAGGCGCTTGAAACATTGAAGCTCGTTGGTATTCCTCAGCCTGAAAAACGTATGGAGCAATATCCTCACGAGTTTTCCGGAGGTATGAGACAAAGAGCGATGATCGCAATGGCATTGGCTTGCCAGCCGAAGTTATTAATAGCCGATGAACCGACGACAGCATTGGACGTAACCATTCAGGCGCAAATTTTGGAATTAATGAAAAGTATTCAGCAAAAATTGAATACAGCCATTATTATGATTACCCATGACCTTGGAGTAGTCGCTGAAATGTGTGACCGTGTAGTTGTTATGTATGCAGGTAAAGTAGTGGAAGCGGGAACGGTCCATGAGATATTTGCTAATCCGCAGCATCCATATACAAAGGGCTTATTAAAATCTGTTCCAAGATTTGATATGGATCGTAATGAAGCATTATCACCTATTATTGGGTCGCCACCTGATTTATTTGCACCACCTAAAGGGTGTTCATTCTATTCTCGTTGTGAATATGCAATGAAAATATGTAAGGATCATGACCCTGAACTAGAAGCAATTGGTGAAAGTCAAATTGCATCTTGTTGGTTAAATCATCAAATGGCCAAAGCGCAAAAAGATAAATCCATTACGAATGTTTAAAAAGGGGGGAGAAACATGAGTACAAAAGTGAATGATCGTGATCATACAACAAATGAGAAGTCTGCAGCTCCTCTTGTGCAAATTAAAGATTTAAAGAAATATTTTAATGTAGGTAAACAACAGTTAAAAGCGGTCGATGGTTTGAATCTTGATATTTTTGAAGGCGAAACAGTAGGACTTGTTGGAGAATCTGGCTGTGGTAAATCGACTGCAGGTAGAACGATTATCCGGTTGTATGATGCGACAGAAGGAGAAGTTCTGTTCGAAGGAAAAAACATCTTTAATTTTTCAAACAAAGAGATGGCAAAGGTTAGACGTAATATGCAATTAATTTTCCAAGACCCTTACGCATCGTTAAATCCTAGAATGACAATCGAGGAAATTATCGGAGAGCCTTTTGCGATTCATGGAATTTTAAAAGGAGCTGCGAAAAAGAAGCGTGTAGAAGAGTTATTGGAATTGGTTGGTTTGCGACCTGAGCATATTAATCGATTCCCACATGAATTTAGTGGTGGGCAACGTCAACGAATCGGGATTGCACGAGCGCTTGCTTTAAATCCTAAATTCATAGTTTGCGATGAGCCAATCTCCGCACTGGATGTATCAATTCAAGCACAAGTAGTAAATTTATTGAAAGATTTGCAAAGAGATTTAGGATTAACCTACTTATTCGTAGCACATGATCTTTCCATGGTGAAATACATTTCTGATCGTATTCTTGTAATGTACCTTGGGAATATGGTGGAGCTTGCAGACAGTGAGGCACTTTGTAATGACCCATTACATCCTTATACACAAGCGTTAATTTCTGCTGTACCGATACCGGACCCATCCATTAAGAGGGAACGTATTGTCTTAACTGGAGATGTACCGAGTCCAATCAATCCTCCGAGCGGGTGTGTGTTCCGAACACGTTGTCCACATGCGATGGAAATATGTTCTCAAGCGAAGCCTCAATGGAAGGAACAAAAACCGGGACATTTTGTTGCTTGCCATTTATACGAGTAATGGATTGTACAATTTGATATATCGAATAGAGGTCTTTTGGAAGCGAAGAAAACATTGCTTTCAAAAGACCTCTGATGTTTCTTGGAGGCTTTGTTAAGAGTTTAATGTTAATTATTGCAGATTCCGTTGACTTTCCTATGAGGTGGCGACTACTACTAGGAGTTTGACAGCCGAGGTACGAGAAATTATGTTTATTTTATGGAGGTCTAGCAAGGTGTGTCCGTACGCAATGAAACTAACAATAACCTTTCCTAGAGTTCATTCGGAAGGGAAGTCTTCTGCTAATCTAATCATTTGAGAGCAATATAGCTGTCATTAGGTATTGCATTTTAATTGTGGTAAAATAACCCTGTTAGCGTGTGAGATAAAAATGTTACAATTAGAGTGAATTTTATGAATGGGAGTGACGATGGTGAGCAGTTTTCAACAAAACTTAGAGAAATATGCAGAACTTGCAATCAAAGTCGGTGTAAATATAAAACAAGGACAAACTTTGGTTATTAATGCGACGCTTGATGGAGCAGAGTTTGTCAGACTTGCAACGAAAAAGGCATATGAAGCCGGAGCAAGCAATGTTATTGTGAATTGGAGTGATGATACAATAACACGTTTGAAATATCAGATGGCAGACGAAGAGGTATTTAAGGAATATCCTCAATATCGTGCCAAAGAAACAACGGAATTGGCTGAAAAGGGAGCGGCGTTTTTACATGTTCTAGCTTCATCTCCTGATTTGCTAAAAGGCGTTAGTCCAATCCGAATTGCCAATAATCAAAAATCTTCTGGTCAAGCATTGAAGCAATACCGTCAATATGTTCAATCAGATAAAATTGCTTGGTCGATTGTTGCGGTACCTTCACAAGCATGGGCTGATATGGTATTTGCAGATGCTAAAGAAGAAGAGCGTGTAGCATTGCTTTGGGACGCTATTTTTAAAGCAACTCGTATCGATCAAGAAAATCCGGTCGCGGCATGGCAAGCGCACAATGAGAATTTACATACAAAAGTAGATTATTTAAATAAAAAGAAATACAAAAAGCTTCATTACAGAGCACCTGGTACAGATCTAATGGTAGAGCTTCCCAAAAAGAATCTTTGGTGTGGTGCTGGTAGTGTGAGTGAAGCAGGTACCGAGTTCATGGCAAATATGCCAACGGAAGAAGTATTTTCTATGCCTTTAAAAACAGGGGTAAATGGATATGTTTCTAGCACAAAGCCATTAAGTTATGGTGGAAATATTATTGATCGCTTTAAGCTGACATTCGAGGGTGGTCGCATTGTTGAGGCAACAGCTGAAGTAGGAGAAGAAATTTTAAAAGGGATTATTGAAACGGATGAAGGCTCTCACTATTTAGGAGAAGTAGCACTTGTACCGCATCAATCACCAATTTCTGAATCCAATGTTTTATTCTACAATACGTTATTCGATGAAAATGCTTCCAACCATTTTGCAATCGGAAGCGCGTATGCTTTCAATCTTGAAGGTGGTAAAACGATGTCTCGTGAAGAATTGAATGCTAATGGGGCAAATGAAAGTATTACCCACGTTGATTTCATGGTAGGATCTGCGGAAATGGATATTGACGGAATTACAGAAGACGGTACAGCTGAACCAATCTTCCGTAATGGAAACTGGGCATTTTAATTTCAGTAAAAGGTAGAAGAACTTTTTTATAACTTCATATATGCATAAAGAGTGCCTATTTATATAGGATAATAGGGAAACCGATGAGAATTCGGTGCAGCCCCCGCTACTGTAAGCATCGTTTTAATCAAACTCATTTTGCCACTGATGATAATCGGGAAGGTAGAGTTTGGAGAGATGCAAAGCCAGGAGACCTGCTCTTTATGTTCATTACTTGTTTTTCGGTGGGAAAAAGGAGTCGAGCAGCTACTTATACTTGGAGCCTTGACTATTCTTTAGTCAAGGCTTCTTTTTATTGTTTAGGGAAGTCTAGTATGTAAATAGTTATTTTTAGATTCGTTATGTCGCAAAGATCCTATATAGTATGGCATTACATAATTTATGAAAAGAGGAAAGTCCCTTGAGAAAATCAATATCTAATAAGTTTGTTTTATTTACATGTATGTTTGTATTAGTTTGTGGTTTGTTAGTTGCCTGTGGAAATACAGATGAGCAAAAGAACAATGAAAGTAAACAAGAGGAAAAAACGTCTAATGATACCTTTCCATTAACAGTAACGGATGATGCTGGAAATGAAGTGACGATTGAAGCGAAGCCAGAGAAAATTGTTTCTTTGCTGCCAAGTACGACGGAAACATTATTTGCTTTAGGCTTGGATGAAGAAATAGTAGGAGTATCTGATTTTGATAATTATCCGGAAGCGGCACTTGATAAAGAAAAAGTCGGTGGGATAGAAATTAATGTGGAAAAGGTCATTTCCCTACAGCCAGATGTATTGTTTGTACAGCAGACACATGCCGATAATTATGGTGATGTAATTGCTCAACTAGAAGGACTAGGAATAGCTGTACTCGTTGTAAATACGGAAGAATCATTTGAAGATGCTTATGAAAGTATCAAATTACTTGCAAAAGTTACAGGCACATCTGAAAAAGGAACTAAAATGGTTCAGAACATGAAGGATGAACTAGAAGCAATACAAGAAAAAGCAAAAGCGGTAACGGAAAAGAAACGCGTATGGGTAGAGGTTTCTGCTCCTCCTGAACTGTATACCGCAGGGAACGGCACTTTTATTAATGAAATGTTGGAGTTAATTGGTGCAGAAAATATAGTAGCTTCTAAAGATGGTTGGTTCACAATAAGTGAGGAAGAAGTTGTGAAATTAAATCCAGACGTTGTCATTATTACATATGGGGAATATGAAGAAGATGCACCGGGTGATGCTTTGAGGCGTCCAGGCTGGCAAGAAGTCGCGGCTGTTAAGAATAAACAAGTGTATGAGGTAAATGGTGATAGTGTTACAAGACCAGGACCGCGATTAGTAATGGGAGTTGAAGAGCTTGCAAAAGCCATATATCCAGACGTTTTCCAATAAAAAAATAGGCATCTTCGCATTACTTACGTTTGTCTTTGTTATTTTCGCCTTCATTATAGGTGTTATTGCGGGTGCGGTTTCTATTACCATTCCAGATATTTTTCGTATTTTATCGGACCGATTGTTTCATACTTCTTCGTACATTGGAGATAAGGGAACGGAATTGATCATTTGGGAAATAAGGCTTTCAAGAGTTGTGCTAGCGTTTATAATTGGCGCAGCCCTATCATTAGCAGGAGCGGCATTTCAAGGTTTGTTGCGAAATACATTAGCCGATCCGTATACGATTGGTGTATCTTCGGGAGCTAGTTTGGGAGCTGTTTTAGTCATCTTCTTTCATTTTTCAATCGGCTTTCTAGGGGATTTCACACAGCCTATTGTGGCGATTATTTTCGCCTTATTAACCCTACTTATTGTTTTGTTGATAACAAATTTCGCTACAGGGAAGTATTCCAATGAGACGATTATTTTGGCTGGAATCATTATTTCCTCCTTTATTAGTGCTAATATTTCTTTAGTTATTGCTTTGTCTTCACGAGAGGATTTGAGCAACATTGTTTATTGGCTTATGGGAAGTGTAGCCATGAGGGGATGGGGTCATGTGCAGCTTGTTTTACCGTTCTTTATAATAGGTGCTGTTATTATCTTGGCGCATTATAGAGAATTGAATGCGATGGCATTAGGTGAGGAAGCGGCACAGTTTTCTGGTATGAATGTGAAGCGCAAAAAGAAAACGATTTTGGTTGGAGCGGCTATTTTAGCCGGTGCAGCAGTCGCTGTTTCCGGAGCAATTGGGTTTGTAGGACTTGTTATTCCTCATTTAGTTCGATTAATAACAGGTGCGAATCACCGCTATGTATTACCGTTTTCTTTATTTGTTGGCGGTGCCTATTTAGTCATTGCTGACGTCATTTCGCGAACGATTATTGCACCTAGCGAATTGCCAATTGGTATTGTTACAGCTTTAATTGGTTCGCCTGTATTTGCTATTTTGTTAATAAAACAGCGTTTAAATCGCAAATCTGTCTAATTAATTGTAATAAGGCTGCTCTACTTCTTTAATATAGGCTGTTTTCTAAAAGATTGTTTTTTAAAATGTTGGCTGTGTTATCGTTCAATGTTGATTTTAGCAGATCTCGTTGTTGGAGCGAAAGAGCGGCGACTCCTGCGGGGGAAGCGTGGCAGCCGAGACACCGCAGAAGCCTTGCTTCCGTGGAGGCTTGGCGCACGCCCCGCGGAAAGCGTCCGCTCGCAGTGAAAATCAACACTATCATTTAACAGAGCCAAAATGTTATAAAAGTTTGTGAAATTAAATTTGATAATCACTTCGAATTAGTTAATGATTGTCTAGCGCAAGGC
>Ga0233379_1000032_pt1 | contig 21045 bp, 24 predicted proteins | sample ElkDunMinimDraft_8_FD_180679 | JGI IMG/M metagenome (GOLD analysis project Ga0233379, IMG submission 180679) | Fecal eukaryotic communites from dung pellets of Tule Elk in California, USA - Elk Dung F1 | ecosystem: Host-associated > Mammals > Digestive system > Large intestine > Fecal | place...
TTGTGAAAAAAAGACAGCCTGTTCCTTTTGGGCCATTTATAGCTTTTGGTACTTTAACATCTTATTTTTTTGGTGAGAAAATTGTTCATTGGTACTTTGGGGTGCTGATGTAGGGTATTACTATGATTGGGTATTTTTATTTAAATAAACAAACTATTGCTCAGTCAATTTTGCAACAACAATCAAGATAATTTTTGTTAATTTTCCTTATTGAATTAACTGGTGTAATAACATAAGATCAGAGCTGTCAATTAGGCTTAGGGGGTAAAGTAATGAAGTATAAATCTTGTGCTTTAATTAAGATAATGGGGATTGCTTTAGCTATTCTTTCACTATTTTATTTTCGTAAGCGTAAATCTGGCTTCACCCTTTTTGTTTCTACTAGTATAAAAGTGGATTACCCTCTTATTAATCTGGAAAATAGGGAATTTACTGCTTATAATACCTATAAAGAAAAGACATATATGCGTGTTTAATATAATATTTTAACCGAAGAGACAAAAGTAAATGGAAGTATAGAACAAAATTAAATCGCTTGTTAAAAAGTAGAATTAAATTGAATGATGTCGAATATATAGAAATGGTTCAAAGTTTTGCAAGAATATTTATTGAAAATAAAACTAATCCTAATAAATATTTCGCATCGCTAAACCAGCTAATAGGTTGTCAATCAAACATATTTCTACTAGTAGGGGATGAACAGTTTAGCCGACAGGATCAAAATGTCCTGCGCCCTCGTACGTTCTACCTTGGCTACTGATAGATTAAATTGAAATAAAAAAAGTTCAACCAGCTTAATCTGGTTGAACTATATAGCACGAACGCCCTGTTAGTTTAAGTACGTTTCTTCCCAAAAACTACTCCTCTCTAAAACCATTGCCGAAAACTCTCTAATTTCAACCAAACAACAACCTCACAACAAGAAAGACACTTGTTATCCCCTAAAACTGTGGTCCAAAGAATTATTTGGAGTAGTTGGTTACTTATAAAGATAAGGGCTGATGAAATGTCTAAAGTATCTTTGATACCGCCAACGTTTTACAATGTATTTTCTGAATTTTCCAAAGAGGGAAATATACATATTTACCATACATTTAGAGCGGAAAAATGATTCGCACAGTCGTACCTTTTTGTGGTGTGCTTTTTACATTAATGGATCCTCCATGAAGTTGAACCAATTGTTTCGTTATGGCCATTCCTAGGCCAGTTCCGTTACCGGAATCGCCTGTATTGGTACCACGGTAATAGCGTTGGAAGAGCTTATTTAGTGTTTCCTTATCCATTCCTATACCATCGTCTTCTATGGTAATAGTCATAAGATGTTGCTCGATAAGCGAAATGGATACTGTAATCATAGTTCCAGAAGGATTATACTTAACAGCATTTGCTAATAAGTTATCAATAACCCTTTGAAACCATTTGGGATCTATGGATGCAATAACTGTTTCATGATGTGGTCGGAAGATGAATTCCATACCGTTGTTAGCAGGGTCATTAATGAAGTGGATAATCGTCCGCCGTATGAATTCATTAATGTCTACATCTTCTTTGACAATAGGAAGAGCTTGGTTTTTTAATCGGTATGATAACGTTAGGTCCTCAAGTAATTCCATCATATACGTTGATTTTTCAGCTATGATTCCCGCAAACTCTCTTGTCTCCTTTTTCGTCCATGAGTAGTCTTCAGATTCAAGCATTTGAGCATAACCGGCTATGGAGGAAAGTGGTGTTTTTAGGTCATGGGAAAGACCGCTTATCCATTCTTCTCTAGTTTGCGACATCTTCTTGCGCCCAGTTTCGTTTTGTTGCAAGGTCTCCGTTAGCTGTACAAGAGTTGTAATGAGATCCTTATACAATCGGTATTTCCTTTTTAGCTTTCCTTTTTTATTTAACATGATTGGGCGTTGATGGAGGTCATGTGGCTGTTCATATACGCCGGCACCAAGGTTTTGAATCCATTTCATCATCGTAATTAAAGGAACCCCGAATTTACGCGCATACCAGAATGTACCCGTTAACAATAAAAGAAATAACAATACAAAAATGATTAAAAAACTTTTACTAACCGATTCAACTAATTTTGTAGCTGAACTTGAATTTTTTACGCCCACAATGATTGCCTGTTCTGTCTCTGTATCATAGTAAGCAGTAACTGAATCGTCTGCATTCCCCGATAAACTTTGAAGGTCATGAATCGAATATGTATCTGATTTTTTAACCTCGCCATATCCATCCACTACTTTTCCGTCAGAACTAATCAATTGAACCCAGGCCTTTTCTTCCTTGAATTGTTGAAGGGTTGTGGCAGAGAGATTAAGTTGATGATTTTTCCAATCTACATCTTCCTTAACGTCGCTAAGTAGATTGACCTCAATATTTTTTCTGCCGAATACAAGCACGTATGGCTGAGAATACGTTTCATCTAAATTCCAGTACGTATATTCTGTTGCACCAGAGTCAATTTGGAACATTAAAGCAGCAATTTCACTTTCTTTAAAATGTGCAGGGATTGGTTCTGGAGCATTGAAAGATCCAATAACGTCGCCTTTCTTCGTTAGGACAAGGAACCAGCCATTTTGGTTTGCGGCCAGTTTTTTTAATTCATCATTGATGGTCACTTTTTCACCTTGTATCGTTATTTTATCAGAAAGGAAAGTGCTGTCCGCCTTGGATAAATCTTGTGCAGCTTCATCATTCATCAATGAAAAGCCAATAAATGCCCAAATCGTCAATAATATAAAGAAAAGTAGAATGAAGACAACAATCAATTGAATAAAAAACTGTACAATAAAGCGTTTATGAATGTTCATGGCTGCCACCATCAGAAACAAATTTATAGCCAAGCCCTCTAACAGTTATGAGATGACGCGGCTTGCTGGGGTTGTCCTCAATCTTTTCCCGAAGTTTCCGAATATGTACCATAACGGTATTATCCTCACCTAAAAATTCTTCGCCCCAAACTTTTTCATAAAGTTGGCTTTTACTGAATAACTGATTTGGATGTTTACAGAAGAAAAGCAAGAGCTGGTATACCTGAGCAGGCAGTTCTACCGTCCTTTGGGCTACGGTAACTTCTCCAGAGATTGTATTTACATGGATTTTTCCATATTGGTAAATTGTTTGAGATGTATGAGCTGTCTTTCCTGTATGTCGCCGTAGATGTGCTTTTACCCTTGCGACGACTTCAAGTGGATTGAAAGGTTTTGTAATATAATCGTCTGCCCCCAATGCAAAGCCAGAAAGTTTATCTAAATCGGTTGAGCGAGCAGTAAGAAAGAAAATGGTTGCATCGGTTGTTTCCCTAATTAAGGGACAAATTTCAAAACCACTGCGATCCGGAAGCATAACATCCAAAAAGATTAAATCATATCGTTTCATTTGGCATAAGGCAAGAGCTTCTTCAGCAGTAGAAGCCGTATCTATATGTTTAAATTCTTCTTTTTTTAAAATCGTTGTTAACATATGTAAAATCGCTTGTTCATCATCGACAATTAATAATTGTGGATTTTTCATACGGGTACTCCTCTTCCATTTGATATATTAATAATCATATCATTCACTTGCTAAAAATGTCAGAATTAAGAAAAAATTAAGATAGAGTTTCAGAAGGGGTAAGAAAGAAGGCATATAATGATGGTGAAATGAAATAAAGAATTTTAACCGAGAAAGGGAGAAATCAGGTATGTACGTAATCGGAAAAAGAGAGTTTTTTAGCTTATTCAAAGGAATTAAATCAATTATTATTGTAGGAATGTTGCTAGTTACCTCCTATTATTCAGCCAAGTTCTCGAATTTTTTAGCGTCAGGAATGGAACTTACAGCAAAGGAAGCTGAGAATATTCATACAGTTGGTCTATTGACCCTTATCTTAATTTTCGGTCAATTATTTGTCATGGGTCTTTCACACGACAGCCTAAACAGAGAACTACACGAACGAACAATACGATTTTTAGTAACAAGAACATCAAGAACCTCCATTATATTTGGTAAGTTTTTAGGCATTTGGCTGTTTTGGTTCGTATGCTTGACTGTCTCGTTCTTGCTTATCAGTATCTTTGCACAAAAAATTGATGTGTTCATTTTTTCCCAAACAATGAGTCTGTTAACATACCAAATCGCTTTAACTATTTTGCTTTCAGTTCTCATTCCCAAGCCTGGATTTACGATGTTTCTTGGCATTGTGGTTGGTTTAGCCTTTCCTATTTTAGGATTATGGGTTAATTTTACGTCAAATGTATGGGTGAGTTGGACGAAGTTTATTTCCCCCTATTATTATTTGATTAGAGAAGACTATACCTTTTTAGTAATTGTTTTATTAGCAGGTATCATGCTTATTACCGCCAATCTAATATTCAAAAGGAGAGAGTGCTGATGAACGCCATCGAAATAACGCAGCTAAAAAAATCGTATGGATCAGTCCCAATTGTAAAAGGAATTGATCTAATCGTGAAAAGAGGAGAAATCTTTGGTTTTTTAGGTCGTAACGGAGCCGGTAAATCAACTTTGATTAATATGTTAACCGGCATTATTCAACCTAGCTCTGGAACATACTCACTTCTAAGTGTAGAAGGTCCAAATGATCAAGTAAAGAAGAGGGTTGGGGTAATGCCTGATTACTCCACATTATATGGTTCTTTAACTGCTGTAGAACATTTAAAATTCCTATCTGCTCTTTCAGGAAATCCAGCAACAAAAGTACGGTGCATGGAAGTACTTCAGCTTGTTGGTCTAGAATCCCATGCTCATAAAAAGGCCGCTAAATTTTCATTTGGTATGAAAAAGAAGCTTGGTATTGCACAAGCCATCGTCCATAATCCTGAGCTAATCTTTCTTGACGAACCAACTTCCGGTCTGGATGCAGAATCTGCGATCCATATCCATAGACTGATTAGTCAGCTGCAGAAAGAGGGCAAAACGATTTTTATGACATCTCATAACCTTGATGAAGTTGAGAAGATATGCACAACAATTGCGATTATGAAAGAAGGACAGATTGTCAAAGTTGGCACAATGGATGAACTTAGAGCCTTCTATAGATCAACGATTACGATCAAGCTCAAGCATTCTCCAATACAGAAAGCTAATCAGGAATTATTAAATGAGTGGCTCGAGTCATTTGGAACGGATGTAATAATGAATGACTCGTATACAACTATCAATATTGATGAAGAAAAAAAGATTGCTGAAATGATACGAGCATTCAATCAGTGCAAGGTAGATATACTTCGTGTAGAGGTGGAAGAACCAACACTTGAAGATATATTTCTGGATGATAGTCTGAATGAACGTATATAACATAGTAGATTAAAAATATAGGCGGTGATTTTTATGTATTCTCAAACAAACGCACCTCAAAAAAGATTATCTAAGAGCGCGGTCAAAGTATGGTTTATAAGTGATACGATCGTAAATACAATTGGATTCACGATTCTTGGGATTTTACTTTACTTAGATTATCGTTTTTCATGGAATGAATGGATTGGTTGGATTCTGGTTGGTATAACATTGATCTCTGTGCTAGGAGCGGCTTGGTCATTTATCACCCCGTTTTTACTTTATAAAAATTGGCGTTATGAGGTAGATGAAGAATTTTTACAAATAAAATCAGGCGTATTATATGAAGAGCATCTACTTGTCCCGATACCAAAAATTCAATCAGTTGCAACTAAACAAGGACCGTTACTTAGAAAATATGGACTCTGCTCAATTTCAATTGAAACAATGGGGTCATCTCACTCAATTCCTGCTCTATCGAAAGAAGTAGCTGTAAAATTAAGGGATCAGATTGCTCATTATGCAAAAATTAAGGAAGTAGAATCATGACTAAGAAAAAACGATACCATCCACTTCTCATTCTTTTTAATGTATGGAAATTAGTCAAGAACTCCATTTTCTTTGTAATTTATTTATTCGTAATCAAAGCTGATTCAGCATCAAGCTTCGTAACATACAGTAGAATTATTTTTCTTCTAGCTTTCGGAATTACACTTATATCAATTATTTTGAAGTGGTTCACCCATAAATACGAACTCGATGATAAATCATTTCACCTTTATAAAGGAATTTTCAGTATAAATGAGCGAACCATTCCTTTTTCTAAAATTCAAAACGTGAATCGACATACTTCTTTATTCCACCGGATTTTTAAAGTGACTTCGACTAGTTTTGAAACGGGTATGCCAGGTGAGGACGCTGCTGTGAAATTTGAAGTTATTTCTCAAATAGAAGTAGAACGAATGGAAGCGCGTATAACTAGTGCTGACGGCGATGAATTGATCACCATTAATTCTAGCAATGATAATATTGAATCATCTTCTAAAGTGGATAAAGAAAACGTGAATTTGAATCGAACCATTCATTTTAGGCCGACGAAAAAAGACATTTTAAAAGCTTCCTTTACATAACTAAGCTTTTTTGTTCTTATTCCTTTAATTGGTTCTTTTTATTTAAAAATCAATGAAATTTTCAATGTGGAAGAAGAAGCTGAAGGAATTTTAATGAGTCTCATGAGCTCTGGATGGATGGTGACGATTATCATCATTGTACTCGTCATTGCTTCTGTTACTTTCGGTATCGTGCGGACATTTTTAAAATATGAGAAATATCAAATCTCTTCAGACCATAATCGTATATACATTACGAATGGTTTAATCGAAGAAACTGCCTTTTCAATATCCAAAGAAAAAGTGCAGGCAATAGAAATTAAGCAGTCTATCATGAAACGATTGCTTGGACTTGCCGAAGTGAAGCTGATCAGTGCAGGCAGTTTGAGTTCTGGTGAAGACTCACTTGTAATCAATTCACTCTATCCATTTTTACCTGTTAAACGGGCATATGAAATGGTTTCGGAAATTTTACCGTCTTATGAAGTAATACCAAAGATGATTCGTCTCCCAGAAAAATCCCTCTGGGTGCGCTTGTTTAAGCCAAGTTGGATCTGGATCATTGCAACGGCTACCCTATTTTATTTCAAACCTAGTATTCTAAAAGTGGAGCAAGGTTGGTGGATTTTATCTGCTGTGCTGTTCATTTTTATTGCTGTATCAAGATTGCTAGATTTCTTTAATACTCGCTACATTTTAAACAATCAATTCATTCAATTCAAAACAGGGAGTCTGACCACTTCTTTATTTGTATCAAAACGAGATAAGATCATTGAAGTGAAAGTAACTCGGAACATCATTCAACAAATGGTTGGTCTCGCATCTATCATAACAATTAATCGAGCTAAACCAGTGCATCATGCTGGTGTTGGCGATGTGCCGTTAGAGCTAGCTGCCTCGCTTTACCAATGGTATATGGGACGTAGAAATGAAATCAAAGTTGAATGAAAGTGTGTTTACAATACCAAAAATAATGAATGATGCTGACACTATGAAAGAAAGTACAAATAACAATTAATTTACAAAATAAATAAAGACGCACAGTATGAACATTATAGTCTGCATGGCAAAAAATGAACGAGGTATAAGAATCGAATTACTAACATTATGGTGCTCAATCCCTTCAACCATTTGGCTTTCGGCCCGCCACCTAATAACTGTCTACGCTTAAAGACTAAAGTTACCTTGAGCCCTCTAATACTCGCTACGAGTAAATGACTATCGGGGGAGTTGATTCAAGAAGGGTTTATGTCCAAAACATATCGATAATTGCCACATACAGAAATCAAAACTAAAAAGAGACGGTGCGGCCCTACTTCGTCTCTTTTTTCGTCTGTTTTGTCCGTATTTATTTCAGATGCCGTTTTGTGCCGACAAACCAGTAGGTCAACATCCCCAAGGTATAAGCAATAACATCCCAAACATCACCGGTACTAGTTTGCATAAAGAGGGGAGTTAACAACTCCCAACAGATTCCACAAAACAAACTGGCAACCAGAAAGTGTCGGACCTTTGTTAACCGAAACGATGTCCAGTTACTCAGAGATAGAACAAGGTTCAGGTATGCTGCAAAGGAGATTCCACCTAGGTAGTCATTGAAATGACATCGCAGCAGATATCCAAACACAGGAATCTGTACATCTGCCTTAATCAGTTCATTCACTTGAAAAAGAATCAGTGGCACAACGAAAAACAACAAATCCTTTTTCTGCTTCTTGTTTAACCACATATTGCGAAGATAACTAATGCGACTAATATCGCTAACACAGTTCCCCAGAAACCCATAAGTCATCCTCCTTTAACAGACAATATTGGTATCTAAAATACTTCAATTTGAGCTTCTTATATACTTCTATTTTACCCTCTGAGGTAATGTAATTTGTGAATATATTAAGATAATTTAGTGTATATTAATATTTAATTTTCAATGGGTTTTATTCTATTAAAAGATTAGGAAAGGTTTAGTTACTCTCTAGACTATAAAGCTAGTTTTGACCAAATATGAACGAAGTTGGGAAAGTGCTGCATTTACAACGAAATTCAACATCCTTTAACAAACCTTATAAAAAGAACTAAATTAATAGACTAAGTATTACTAATTGCAAAATATAGTAACTATTATAATTTATTGACGAAACCTATTGATAACAAGACGACAAAAGTCTTGTTATTTTTTTGGGGGTTTATGATAGGATGAAGCAAAAGTCGAGAAAGGAGACAAATAAAAATGGACAAACTCGACCGAAACAAAACGATAACAATCAAAATAGACCATAGCAAAGAACCATACATAGAAGAACCTCCTGTTAAAAAGTCACTCTTGAAAGAAGTGAATCTTCCTAGTGAGGAAACAATTCATTCGGAAAGTGCGGCGACGAAGGAGGAAAGCTTTGATTGGGTTCTTCCAAATAAAGAAACAAAGTTTGAAGTTGAAGAACATCCATTTTATGTAAACAACAAAACCAATAAGAAGAAAAAGAATGGCTTAAATAAAAAAGGGATTCGAAATTTCTTTTTTGCGATTATAATGGCGGTCGTTGTAGGAGCTGGGCTCTGGTATGTTGTTTTAAAAACGATAACTGCAAGTAATAACGTAGCTACGGAAACAATAGGAAGTGGAACCGAGACTTCTACAGGAGATGGAAAAGAGAATACTACTGTAGCAACTGTTGATTCAATTAACATAACGTTTGTTCAAGGAGGAGTGTTCAGCGAAAGAGAAGCTGCTGTAAAGTTACAGGAAGAGTTGAAAGAAATTGATTTGCCGTCAGCTATTATTTCACAAGAGGGTAAATCATACGTCGTTTTATTTGCGAGTGATACGATTGATCATGCTAAAGCTATTTCGGCTCTCTATAAAGAAAAGGGAGTTGATTCGTTCTGGAAGGAACTCACTATAGGTTCTGCTAACATTGAAGGGTTTTCAGATAAGGATTCAGAAGTTTTAGCAGCTAGTGTAAAGATTTATCGTGATTTAGCAGCAAATGTAACTTCACGATATTTAGGGAATAGTGCCAATGGTGAAGGATTAACAAATGACTTAAATGAATTACAAGAAATGAAGGCAGAGAATAATAAGTTGGCCGCTGCCATCGAGCATTTGACTCAAGCAATACAAGTCCTAGGGGATGACGGAGGAAATGAAAGTGTATCGATGCAAGCTCAAGGACATTTATTAAAATATATTCAATCAGTTGGAGATTTGATGAATTCGTGATTATTTCTTAGGAAATAAATCGAAAGATGTCATGTTTATGTCGAGTGTTGTATTTTAAAACAATGTGAAGTAGAGGCGGTATGGTACGGTGTGATAAAGTAATGAGTTTTACATAATCCTCCTATTGGTGCGAGGGGAATTTTTATATTGTGTGACTTTCTTTTGAGGAATAGTTGTACAAAAAGAGTAACTTTGTTACGATAAAGTTGTATCTCTCTTTTTGAATTTACAGACAAAGGTTAAGGTGGCACATATGAATAAACTATTACTCGCTTCTGCTTCACCCCGCAGACATGAACTTCTAACTCTGCTTGGTATTCCCTTCGAAACATATTCTGCTGACATTGATGAAAGTATACCTTCACACATGACCCCAGAAGAGGCTGTACAAGAACTGGCGTTTCAAAAAGCTAATGCTGCATTACAAAAGTTCAATGAGAAAGTCGTTATTGGATGTGACACGATTGTTGTGTACAATGAACAAATCTTAGGGAAACCTAAAGATAAGAATGATGCGCGTGAAATGCTTACTCAGCTCTCTAACCATACACATGAAGTTTATACTGGTGTATGTATTTTATCCAAAACAAAAAAAATACTATTTTCCGAAAAAACAGACGTGACATTTTGGGAGCTAACACAGCAAGAAATACTTGCGTATGTTGACAGCAAAGAGCCATTTGATAAGGCTGGCTCCTATGGAATACAAGGCAAGGCAGCCTTGTTTGTGAAAGGCATTCAAGGTGACTATTATAATGTGGTAGGATTACCAGTGTCTCGATTGGCTCGAGAATTGGCGCAATTCGCAAGTTCATAATCAATCTATTAGTTTCTTTTTTGTCCGAATTACAAAAAAGAAAGGAAGAGTATGAAACTTGAGCGAACCATTAATGATTAGAGATTTTCCATTAGAAGAAAGACCGAGGGAACGTTTTATTAGAGAAGGTGCACAAAGTTTATCGAATCAAGAACTTATCGCCATATTGCTCCGTACAGGCACGAAAAAGGAATCGGTCCTTCAATTGTCTGAACGTCTAATTGCGCATTTTGATGGTCTCAGAATGTTAAAAGATGCGACGGTTGAAGAAATAACATCAATTAACGGTATTGGTGAGGCAAAAGCGATACAGTTGCTTGCAGCCGTTGAAATTGGCAGACGAGTTAGTAATCTATGTTACACCGATCGTTATATAATACGTTCTCCTGAAGACTGTGCGAATTATTGTATGAATGATATGAGGTTTTTAACACAGGAGCATTTCGTTTGTTTATATCTAAATACGAAAAATCAAGTATTGCACAAGCAGACAATTTTTATTGGCAGTTTAAATGCTTCTATCGTTCATCCTCGCGAAGTGTTCAAAGAAGCATTCCGGCGTTCAGCTGCATCGATTATCTGTCTTCACAATCATCCTTCTGGAGACCCTACACCTAGCCGAGAGGATATTGATGTAACAAAAAGATTAATGGATTGCGGCAAATTAATGGGTATAGAAGTTCTCGATCATCTCATTATAGGTGAGAAGAAATATGTCAGCCTTAAGGAAAAAGGATATTTATGACACTACCATATTCATTGACGTTGTAATATAATATAACGTATGATTTTTTAGTAACACAATGCAGATGATATAAAAAAGTAGTGATTGAATAGTTGACAGAAAATCACTTTAACTGTAACTGACTTAGAATGAAGCTTATGAAAGGGAGATACAAATTATGTTTGGAATTGGAACAAAAGATCTTGGAATAGATTTAGGAACTGCAAATACTCTAGTTTATGTTAAAGGCAAAGGCATTGCAGTGCGTGAGCCTTCAGTAGTAGCTTTCAATACAGATACAAAACAAATCGTAGCAGTTGGGAATGACGCTAGAAACATGATCGGACGTACTCCTGGTAATGTTGTGGCACTTCGTCCAATGAAAGATGGTGTTATTGCTGATTATGAAACAACAGCAACTATGATGAAATATTATATGAATCAAGCGCAGAAAAAAGGTGTATTCGCAAGAAATCCGTATGTAATGGTTTGTGTTCCTTCTGGAATTACTGCTGTTGAAAAACGTGCGGTCATCGATGCTACAAGACAAGCTGGTGCTCGTGATGCATATACGATTGAAGAACCATTTGCAGCAGCAATAGGTGCGAATCTTCCGGTTTGGGAACCGACTGGTAGTATGGTAGTTGATATAGGTGGAGGAACAACAGAAGTTGCTATCATTTCTCTAGGAGGAATCGTTTCGAGTCAATCTGTTCGTGTTGCAGGTGACGAAATGGACGATGCAATCATTGCTTATATCCGCAAAAATTATAACCTATTGATTGGGGAACGTACGGCTGAAACGGTTAAGGTTGAAATCGGTTCTGCTGGAGATGCTGAAGGAATCGAAAATATGGAAATTCGTGGTCGTGACCTGTTAACTGGTCTGCCGAAAACAATTGAAATCACAGCAGAAGAAATTTGTGAAGCTCTACGTGATACTGTAGTTGCAATTGTTGATTCTGTAAAAAATACATTAGAAAAAACGCCTCCTGAATTGGCTGCAGACATAATGGATCGCGGTATCGTTCTAACTGGTGGTGGAGCATTATTACGCAACTTAGATAAAGTAATTAGCGAAGAAACTGAAATGCCAGTATTAATTGCTGAAAATCCACTAGATTGTGTAGCAATTGGAACAGGTAAAGCGCTAGACCACATTCATGAATTTAGAAATCGTTCAAAAATCTAAAATAAAGCTTAATGCTCTTCGCATTCTACGGTATACTGTAGTATGTGAAGAGATTTTTATTAACTAAGAAAAACATAGTAGAGGTGTAGTCATGCCACAGTTTTTTCTAAATAAGAAACTTATACTGTTATTAATAAGTATTATTGTTCTAGTGGCATTGATAGGCTTTTCGTTACGAGATAAGGAAAATGTTAGCTGGCCTGAGCAATTTGTGAAAGATACTACAGGTTTCGTTCAACAAATTTTTCATACTCCTGCGCAATTTATCACAAATGTAATTGAGGATTTGAGAGATCTTCAAAATACATACGAAGAAAATGAAAAGCTTAAAGCTCGTTTGGACGAATACGTTTCTATTAATACAGAAGTTCAAGAATTACGTAAAGAGAATCAAGAACTAAGAGAGATTTTGAAGAAAACCGATGATTTAGGTGATTACGCAGCAATACAAGCAACAATTATCGGTCGAAATCCGGACAGATGGCAAGAAACAATCATTATCAATAAAGGAAGTCTTCATGGAATCGAAAAAAATATGGCAGTCATTACGTCGAAAGGGTTAATTGGGAAAATAAAATCCTCTAATCAATTCACGTCTTCTGTCCAATTAATTAGTACGTTAGACCCAAAAAATCGAATTTCTGCGCTTATTCAAGGAGAAGAGAATGTATATGGTCTAATTGAAGGCTATGATGATGAAACGAAAATGCTACTATTAAAAAAAATACCGTATGATGTTGAAATCGAAGTAGGTGGCAATGTCATTACATCAGGTCTTGGTGGGGTGTTTCCAAAAGAATTGCCAATTGGTACAGTGGAAGATGTCGTAGTTGATCAATACGGATTGACTCAAACGGCATATGTAAAACCATATGCTGATTTATACGATATTTCAAATGTTATTGTTGTTTATCCAAGTTATGATAAAAAGGAAGCTACTGCTGATTTAAAAGATACAGACAATGAGGAGGCGGGCTTGTGAAAAAGCTTTATATCCCCCTCCTTGCAGTAATTTTCTTTGTTTCTGAAAGTATATTTGTAAGTATATCAGGACAGGTTTTCTCTACGGATTATATTCTTGTTCCGCGTTTTTTGTTTATGTTTTTAGTGTTTTTGGTAGCTTATAGCAATATCCGAGTTGCACTAATTTACAGTGTGATTATAGGTTTTATTTTCGATGTCACCTATACAGAAATATGGGGGATATATTTATTTGCGCTACCGTTAATTACTTATATGATGAAAAAGGCGATGACTGTACTACAGAATAATATTTTCACTTTATCTTTGTTGTCTATTGTTTCTGTAATAGTGATTGAATTCGTTAGTTATTTTATGAATTCAATATTAGGTTTTGTAAGTATGACATTTCAGGAATATACTACAATCAGACTACTTCCAACCTTATTGTTAAATACAATTGTCATTGTTGTCTTGGCCTATCCATTGAAAAAAGTGATGATCAAATATGTAAATGTGGACAGTCAAGATCGAATGTTTGGAAAGAAAGTATAAACTATATTCTTATAAATTAGAAAATCTGTATTAAAAGAGCTATTGGCATTAAGATTTCACAGATGGGGCTTATCAATCATGGAAAACTAATAAGTTATTACAATAGTTTAGGCTGAATGATAGCCTCACCATTTCTTTTTTTTCGTTGTTGTCTTCGTTTACTACGAAAGGCTTCAGACTTTTTTCTTATATATTAAAGGGTTTATTAAAGAATACGGCGAATATAGAATTGTTGGGGTGAGGGTGCATGATAAATAATAGAAGTTTACAAAATGTTATGATCAAAGGCACGAAAGACGGACTTACCCTTCATCTTGATGATTCTTGTTCTATTCAGAACATCATCGAAGAATTGAAGGGAAAGCTTTCGACCTCTTTTAAGCGACAAGGGGATGAACTTCAAACACCTGTGAATTTGCATACTGGTAATAGAAAGTTTTCTCCGGAAGTTGAAAAAACAATTATTTCGACAATACATAGTCATTCCAAATTAGTTGTCGAAAAAGTGTTATCCAATGTTCTAACGATTGAAGAATGTAATCAGCGTATTTATGATAACGAAGTGAAAAAGATAGTTGGTATCGTTCGTTCTGGACAAGTTTTAGAAGCGCACGGAGATGTTTTGCTTATTGGGGATATCAATCCTGGTGGAGAAATCAAGGCTGCAGGAAATGTGTTTGTTATCGGAACAGTCAGAGGAGTTGTACATGCTGGTTGTGAAGGTAATAGAGAGGCCGTTTTTGCTGCAAGTAAAATTATTGCTGCTCAAATAAGCATTGCTGATGTACATACAACAATTAACGCAACAGAATTAGAAGATAGCACAATGCAATATTGTGCATACATAAATGAACAAAATGAAATTGAACTTGATCGTCTGAATGTTTTAAAGCATTTAAGGCCTAAATTAACAAGATTAGAAGGGGGACTCTAATCGTGGGTGAAGCTATAGTTATTACATCGGGCAAAGGTGGAGTTGGTAAAACAACTACAACAGCAAATGTAGGTACATCTTTAGCTCTATTAGGAAAAAAAGTGTGCTTAATCGACACGGATATAGGATTAAGAAATCTAGATGTAGCGATGGGGTTAGAGAACCGCATTATTTACGATTTGGTAGATGTAATAGAGGGTCGATGCAAAATTAATCAAGCTCTTGTAAAGGACAAGCGTTTTGATGGTTTATTGTATTTATTACCGGCAGCTCAAACAAGCGATAAAACAGCTGTAAAGCCTAAACAGATGAAAGCACTTGTTAATGAGTTGAAGCAGGATTATGATTACGTTATTATTGATTGTCCAGCTGGAATTGAGCAAGGTTATAGAAATGCCGTTGCCGGTGCTGATAAAGCAATAGTCGTAACAACTCCTGAAAAGACGGCTGTTCGAGATGCAGATAGAATCATTGGGTTATTGGAAAAAGAAGAAGGAGTAGAACCTCCTAAATTAGTAATTAATCGTATCCGCAGTCATATGGTCCACAATGGGGATATGTTGGATATTGATGAAATTACAAGTCATTTATCTATTGATTTAATTGGTATTGTTGTTGATGATGACAGTGTTATTAAAGCGGCGAATCAAGGAGAGCCGATTGCCTTAGATCCAAATAATAAAGCATCCATCGCATACCGAAATATTGCCCGTCGTATTTTGGGTGAATCGATACCATTGAATCCACTTGAAACACAGCAAATAGGTGTTTTCTCGAAAATTAAAAAAATGTTCGGTGTACGTTAGCACTCAGACTTTGTCTGGGTGTTTTTTATACTGTTGAAAAAAAGATTACGTCTTTTGTCACTTAACGGGTTTCATTTCTTCGGGCTGACTGAAATAATCTAACAATGCTTTTTCAATTAAAACTTTTTAGTTCCTAGTTAAATTGATAACTTTGCAGGAAAGTTATCAAAACTTAAAGAATATAAATTCACAAGTGACAAGAGTTTAGTTTTTTTAAGAAAGGGATTGGTCTAATGGAATTTTTAGCTGTGTTTATTGTATTGTTTGTTGGGGTATATGTTGGATTTATTTTAACAATTAAAAAGAGTGGTAAGAGGAAGTTTATTGTATGGGGGCTAATTACAATATTCATTTTCGCTCCATTTTTAGGTTGGTTATTAAGTATTGTATATGCGATTAAAGAAGGAGACGGTTTTGCAGGAGTCGGTATGATGATAATTCTTTTTCCACTTTTTTTTATAGTCGGATTAATTATATTAGGAATTGGTATTTTTAAAAAGACTTAAATGTTTTTCAGGTTCTTGGTCCAAAAGGATGGGGCCTTTTTTTATTGTTTGGCTCTGTTAAATGCTATTGTTGATTTCCACTGCGGGCGGACACTTTCCGTGGGGCATGCGCCAAAGCTTCTGCGGTGTATCGGCCTGCACGCTTATCCCACAGGAGTCGCCACCCACAGTGAAGGTCAACAAAAAAAATTAAGAAAATCAACAACAAACGATAACAGAGCCTATTGTTTAGAAATCGAAAAAGGAATTAAGTATTCATTCATACATCGGACAAGTCATTCATATAGTAGTACTAATATTTTTCGAAAGGAGCATGACTTGGTGATGGATAATAGAAGGAGAGAAATTCAAAATCGTATCAAAAAACGAAAAAGAATGAAGGCACAGATGAAAAGTAATCATCGTGAACTACCGCCATTTAAGCCATCGCAAGTTGAGACATATGATCGTGATCAGGAAGTATTACATCCATTGTTTCGCAAGGATATTTTTTTGATGAAGATGTTACTAGCGAGCATTTTGTTCATTACTGTTGCAATTGTTTTCAGGCATCCGTCAGAAAAATTAGAAACGGCCAGGCAGAAGGTAACTGCTGGTTTTGAGCAAGAATTACAATTTGCTTATATATCGAATTGGTATGAAGAAACCTTTGGTAAGCCTCTTGCTTTTTTGCCATCAGATATAAATGGAACAGATCCGATAGCCAATCATGTGTCGGCGGATTATATCATCCCCATTGATGGTGAAGTAATTGAAACGTTTACTACGAACGGAAATGGGATTCGATTACAAGCAGAAGTAGATGACCAAGCCAGTGCCATTGGTGATGGAATTGTGACTTTTGCTGGCAAAAAAGAAGGGTTAGGAAATACTGTGGTCGTTCAACATGTCGATAAAAGTGAGTCCTGGTATGGTGAGTTAGATAGTGTGAATGTTCGTTTATCGGACCGGGTTTCGAAAGGGGATAAGGTTGGTACTGTTTCAGGGACTGGCATTATATTTTTTGCGCTTAAGAAAGAGAATGAGTATATTGACCCGAATCAGGTGATTCCGTTTGAATAGCTATGTAAATTTGTTTTACAAAATTAAAGTTCATCCTTTGACTTGGATTGTAATGATTATCGGTATATTGACAGCACATTTTTACGAGTTGCTCATGCTTTTCCTCATTGTTTTTGTTCATGAAATGGGACATGCTTTTGCAGCTGCTTATTTTAAATGGCGGATTAAATCGATTACTATATTACCTTTTGGTGGTATGTTGGAGACAGAAGAGCATGGAAATCGACCGTTGAAGGAAGATTTTTTTGTGCTAATCAATGGTCCTTTTCAGCACTTATGGTTATTTGTACTCGGATATTTGTTCTATATGACTGGAGTGGTGGAGCAGGATTTGTTAACTACCTTCTTTTATATGAACACTACGATTTGTTTATTTAATTTATTGCCGATGTGGCCGCTTGATGGCGGTAAATTGTTATTTTTACTGTTGTCATTGCGTTATTCCTTTTTAAGAGGGTATCAGCTTGTTTTGCAATTTTCATTTTATTTTGTTATTCTTTTCATATTTTTGATGTTCGGAATGGGGCAATTTAGTTTAAATGGGCTGATTATTATTGGTTTTATTCTGTTTTCTCTAATTGTAGAATGGCGGCAAAAGCAATATGTATTTATGCGTTTTTTACTGGAACGACATTATGGGCGCAATCATCAAGTTATGCAACTAAAGCCGTTGACCGTTGACGAACAGGAGACTGTACATGCTACTTTGCAGCTTTTTCAGAAGGGTAGTAAACATCCTATCATTATTATGAAAAATGGTCAGGAGAGAGGTGTGCTGGATGAAAATGAGCTATTGCATGCCTATTTCACTGATAAGCTTACAGGTATCAAGGTTGGTGACCTATTATATTCTTATTAAATGTGGTATCCTTTCTTCAATAGATCCAATTAGGGAAAGGGTTTTTTTGTGAAAAAGATAATTGTGAATGCTATTTCGAGAGAGAAAAGAATTGCTGTTCTTGAGGAAAATCAGCTTCAGCACATTTCCTTTATTAATGACCATCAGCAGAGTTTAGTAGGAAACATATATGCGGCTGTTGTAGAAAAAATAGTGCCTGGAATGGATGCGGCATTTGTTAACTTTGGTCGGGAAAAGAGAGGTTTTTTACATAAAGCTGACCTTATTTCTAGTGCTTTGAACGGGAAAGAGGTGCCAATTAACCAGCTTGTTAAGCAAGGTGAAAAAATACTCATCCAAGTCATTCGTGATGAAACAGAGCATAAAGGAGCAAGGGTAACTGGATTTGTAGAAATTTCTACCCCATATCTCGTTTATACTCCATATCAAAAATTTGTAGCTGTGTCAAAAAAAGTGCCGGCTGAAGAAAGACAAAAATGGAGACAGTTAGCGTTAGAGCAACAGAAAAGTCAAGAGGGTATGCTCATTCGTACTGAGATGAGCGAAAAGGATGAAGCTTTTTTCATTGAACAGTTGGAAGTTTGTCGAGCGACATACATTGAGCTGATAAATAAATTATCTTCGAGTAAAATTCCAAGTCTTTTATTTCAAAAAAATCAGCTATTGTTTATGATTTTGAACGAAATGAGACATGCTAGCGGTACGATTTATATCGATGACTTTTCTGTTTTTCAACACCTTCAAGAACGGAATGAATCAGGTTGGGACATTCAGTATGAGCGTGGTAAGGAAAATATTTTTTCTAAATGGGATATTGAACATCAGTTAGAAAAGCTTTATAAACGGGTTGTATGGCTCGATCACGGAAGTTTCATTGTCATTGAAGAGGGAGAAGCAATGACAACGATTGATGTTAATACAGGGAAGAATACAGGTAAGTATAATAAAGCGCAAACGATTCGAGAAACGAACCTTTTAGCAGCAAAAGAGGCAATGCGACAAATTAAATTGCGAAATATTAGCGGTATGATTTTAATTGATTTCATCAACAACCCCGTTCCAGAGGATAAGCACCAAGTTATAAAGGTAATCGAACAATGTATTCAACAAGATGCAACTACTGTAAAAATAATAGGATACACAGAACTCGGTATTTTACAGTTAACAAGAAAGGTTAGTTCGCCATCCTTACTGCAATCATCGACATTGCCTTGTCCGACATGTCATGGAACCGGTCGAGTGGAAAGTGCCGAAGCAACTGCTTTTCGTATGGAAAGAGAGGTTTATCAATACCGTAATGGTGATTATACCTATGTTGAAATAGCCGTTTCGAAAGACGTACTAGCATTGTTCACAGGCGAAAATAGTTTTTATAAAGAAAAATTAGAAGCAGACACTGGGCTGGAAATTAAATTTATAATTGCTGATAATAAATATGCCAATTACCATATTTCAAAGTTAAGCTAATTAAATGATTTACTTATCTTAATATATAAATGTCTTTGTTATACATTGACATGTATGCTAATTATATGATAACATTCATTTGTTATGTTTGTAGCGCACCAAAAAGCTACAACCGCTCAGATCAGGTCTTAAGCATTTACTTCGGTAAGTCACCTGTGATAGGCGAGTCTTATATATTACGAGGAGGTGCAAGTATGTACGCAATTATCGAAACTGGTGGTAAACAAATGAAAGTAGCAGCTGGTGATGTTGTTTATGTTGAAAAACTAAACGCTGAAGCAGGCGAAACTGTTACATTTGACAAAGTTTTATTCGTAGGTGGAGAAAACGTGAAAGTTGGTAGCCCAACTGTTGAAGGCGTTACTGTTACAGGTAAAGTTGAAAAACAAGGCAAACAAAAGAAAATCATCGTTTTCAAATACAAAGCGAAGAAAAACTACCGCAAAAAACAAGGTCATCGTCAACCATACACTAAAGTTGTTATCGAATCAATTAACGCGTAAGGTTTGCCTATGATTATTGTGAAATTTGATTACACAGACGGAAAGATTTCTTCTTTCACAATGAGTGGTCATGCTAATTTTGCAAAACGCGGCTCTGACATTGTTTGTGCGGGAGCTTCCGCTGTTTCCTTCGGAGTTGTTAATAGCATAATCAGCTTGACGGATGTGAAGCCGATTATTGATAGCGGTGATAGCGGTTATCTTCATGTCAAGATTCCAACTGGTCTTTCAGCTGAATCAGATGAGAAGGTTCAATTGCTATTAGAAGGAATGCGAATATCTCTTGAAACAATTGAACGAGACTATGGGAAATATATAAAAATTAACCTCAATAAATAGGAGGTGGAACATATGTTAAGATTAGATCTTCAGTTCTTCGCTTCCAAAAAGGGAGTAGGTTCTACAAAGAACGGTCGTGATTCACAAGCTAAACGTCTAGGCGCTAAAGCTGGTGATGGCGAAACAGTTACTGGTGGTTCAATCCTTTACCGTCAACGCGGTACAAAGATTTACCCAGGTGAAAACGTAGGACGCGGTGGAGATGATACTTTATATGCGAAAGTAGATGGAGTTGTTCGTTTCGAACGTTTCGGTCGCGATCGTAAAAAAGTAAGCGTATATCCAGTTGCACAACAAGCTTAATGCTTAAACTAAAACCCTAACCATTTAAGGTTAGGGTTTTAGTTTTATTATTCATTTCAGATGGTTTCTAGGCTAATAACATTTGTGCATTGGCGAAGGCTTTGGATTGTTAAGTGAAAATCGAAATGAATTTAGAAGCAGCTCTAGAAATGCTTATAGAAAAAACAAATGGATAATAGTGAAAACCTCAAAGATACTCCATAAAGACCTTCATTTATAATACACATTAACAATTATTTCTTTTCTGTTATAATTAGAATAATACGATTAAAAGTGGATACTAAAAGGGATTGATTAAAACTTCTAAAAAAGCAGTAAACAATTGTACTGCTGGAGAATTAAGTAAGAGATATTGGCTAATCGGCTTACAAGTTAGAGAATTATTTTTCGAATTGTATGGAACAAAAAAAACAATGCT
>Ga0233379_1000033_pt1 | contig 20492 bp, 21 predicted proteins | sample ElkDunMinimDraft_8_FD_180679 | JGI IMG/M metagenome (GOLD analysis project Ga0233379, IMG submission 180679) | Fecal eukaryotic communites from dung pellets of Tule Elk in California, USA - Elk Dung F1 | ecosystem: Host-associated > Mammals > Digestive system > Large intestine > Fecal | place...
CATAATCGAGAGCCACATCGATTACCCGTTGATTACTTTCTATTAATCGAATAGCTGCACAAGATAATCTTCTCATTCGAACATACTCCATTACTGAAACCCCAACAAATGACTGAAATATACGATGAAAATGATAAGGAGAAAAATGCGCCTTCATCGCTAATGATTCAAGCGTAAGATTTTCTGATAAATGATGCTCTATAAAATTGACGATATTATTTACACATTTCGTATAGTCCATGCTTTCACCTCATTTATAAACTAATCATAGCACGTGAATTTATCTCAGTTTTAACATTTTTTGCTAATTAATTGCGATTTCGATTTATTCAGTATTCATTGTTTATTTAGTAGTTTCTAACTAACTGTCATAAAGTGTACATGCTCACCATACATTTATATGGAATCAAAGTAGTTTTAGAGAGGGAGACTTATATGCAATCCGTACTTTCTTTTTTGCCGAAAAAAATCGCCACATTACTTCGAGATTTACCTTCTGAACAATTGGATAGCATTGAAGAAATCCGAATTCGTATTGGACGACCTATTGAGATTAGTACGGGCAGTTCTTATACATTATTACCTATGGTTACTTCTACTGAAGATGCCTCTGTATTGCTCAATCAATTGACCCGCTTTTCTATGTACACAATGGAAGAGGAATTGAAGCGTGGTTATATCACGATTGAAGGAGGACATCGTGTCGGAATTGCCGGCAAGGTCATATTAGACGGGGGAAATGTGAAAGCGATTGTTCATATATCTTCTTACAATATTCGTATTGCTAAGCAGAAAATTGGCTGTGCAGATAGTCTATTTCCTTATCTATATAGTGATAGTTGGTTGAATACAATGGTAATTGGTCCTCCGCAGTCAGGGAAGACAACGCTTTTAAGAGATTTGGCGAGAAAAATCTCTGAAGGTGATGAACGTAAAAGAAGAATTGCTTTAAAAGTTGGTATCGTAGATGAGCGATCGGAAATTGCAGGAAGTGTAATGGGGGTTCCCCAATTGCATTTTGGACCGAGAATCGATGTTTTAGATGCATGTCCTAAAGCTGAAGGTATGATGATGCTCATTCGTTCGATGAGTCCGGATGTAATTGTCGCAGATGAGATTGGTAGAAGTGAGGATGCCGAATCTGTAATGGAAGCTATACATGCAGGGATTAAATTAATGATTACCGTTCATGGGAATTCTTTGGAGGACATTTTGAAACGTCCTACCATAAGTCACATCATTCATCAGAAGGTATTTGATAGATTTGTTATTTTAAGCAGACGTCAACAGAAAGATTTTCAATACATCATTTTAGATGAGACTGGAAGAAAATTGTCGTTGGAAAGAAGTGGATTGCGATGATAGTAAAACTGATTGGAGCATCCCTTATTTTAATTGTATGTACAGTGATAGGTTTTGAAATATCTAGTCGTTACAGGCAGCGACCTAAGCAAATTCGCCAGTTCAGAACAGCATTACAAGCATTGGAGGCAGAAATTATGTTTGGGCATATTCCTTTAAAGGAAGCTTCCATTCGTCTATCTAAGCAATTGCCTAGTCCAATCAATCAATTTTTCGATCATTTCTCTCGGCTATTGGATATTTCTGATATTCAAGTTAAAACAGCTTGGAATAATAGTTTAGAGAATATTACGGGATTTACAGACTTGAAAAAGAGCGATATCGAAATACTTTCCCAGTTTGGTGAAACCCTTGGGAAGCATGATCGCTATCAGCAGCAAAAACAAATAAAGTTGACGATGGCACACTTGGAAAGAGAAGAAGATGAAGCGCTTGATTTGCAGGGGAAATATGAAAAGATGGTGAAAAATTTAGGCTTTTTAATCGGCTTATTGATCATCATTTTACTTATTTAAACAACATGTAGGAGGATGCCAAATATGGGCATAGATGTAGGATTGATCTTTCAAATTGCTGGAGTAGGAATTGTCATTGCTTTTATTAATACTTTGTTAGAACAAATCAATAAGAAAGAGTATTCCCAATGGGTGACACTATTTGGTTTTATCTACATATTGTTTATGGTTGCTCAAATCTTGGAACAATTATTCACAAAAATTAAATCTGTCTTTTTGTTTCAATGACAAGAGGAGGGAAACGTCATCGAGATTATTAAAATTGTAGGCATTGCTTTATTGGCAACATTTTTAGCAACACTTCTAAAAGAACAAAAACCAAATTTTGCTTTTCTTCTTATTTTATTTGTCGGATGTTCGATTTTTTTACTTTTGGTGGACCATATTTATAACATTATCAACATGTTACAATCTATAGCCCAAAAAGCCAACGTTAATATGGTGTATCTTGAGACAATCTTGAAAATTATTGGTATTGCCTATATAGCGGAATTCGCTTCGCAAATTACAAAGGATGCCGGACAAGGTTCATTAGCTTCTAAAATTGAATTGGCAGGTAAAATACTTATACTAGCTATGGCCATTCCGATTTTAACAGTAATGATTGAAATGATTTTAAATTTAATACCTAGTTAAAAGAAGTAAAAGAGGTGAAGGAATGAAGCAATGGCTATTTTATCTTTTTTTGATGTGTAGTTTCTTTTTTTCTATTGCAGACAACGCTCACGCTTCACCACAAAATAAAAACGTTGAAGAAACGAAGGCAGATGACTTATTAACCGAAAGTTTAGATCAAGTAAATATGGATGAGCTTAAGCAGTTTTGGGATCAAATCATTGAAGAGTATGGAGGATATTTGCCAGAGGGACAAAAAGGAAGCTTAATGGAGTTTATTCAAGGTGATAAGGAGTTTTCTTTTAAAGCATGGGCCAATGGGTTTCTCAAATATATTTTTCATGAATTAATAGCAAATGGAAAACTATTGGGGATGCTTATTCTTTTGACAGTTTTTAGTATGTTTCTTCAATCGCTACAAAATGCATTTGAAACAACTTCGGTAAGTAAGGTAGCGTATAGTATCGTCTTTATGGTATTAATCATTATTACCTTAAATAGCTTTTACGTTGTCATGCAATATGCAAAAGAAACAGTAGATTCAATGATTGCACTTTTTCTAGCTTTGCTCCCACTTTTGCTTGCGTTAATAGTCTCTTCAGGAGGAGTTGTATCAGCTGCTTTTTTTCATCCTATTTTACTATTTTTAATGAATACGAGCGGCTTGTTAATTGGAAAAGTTGTTCTTCCGTTATTGTTCCTGGCTACCATTTTAAGCATTGTAAGTACTTTAACTGAGCATTATAAAGTGACGAAGCTGGCAAATTTAATCAGAAATTGGAGCATCGGCTTATTGGCAGCATTCATGGCAGTTTTTCTCGGAGTTATTTCTGTTCAAGGTGCTTCCACTGCAGTTGCCGATGGTGTAACGATTAGAACGGCTAAATTTGTCACAGGCAATTTCATACCGGTTGTAGGCAGAATGTTTACGGATGCGGCAGATACAGTTATAACAGCATCCGTTTTGTTGAAAAATACGGTAGGTATTGCTGGTGTGGTTATATTGTTATTAATTGCAGCTTTTCCTGCTTTAAAAATCTTAGTGCTGGCTTTTATCTATAAATTAACGGCAGCTATATTGCAGCCGCTTGGAGGCGGGCCTGTCATTCAATGTTTAGACATTGTCGGGAAAAGTATTATTTATATATTTGCTGCATTGGCAATTGTTTCTGTAATGTTTTTTCTTTGTATTACCGTCATAATTGCAGCTGGAAACGTGACTTTAATGGTTAGGTAGGTGAGAAGATATGAGCTTTTTAACTGAATGGATTACCAGCATTGTAATTTTTGTTTTGATAGCTATGGTAATGGACATGCTACTGCCTAGTTCATCTATGAGAAAATACGCAAAAATGGTGGTCGGTTTATTGCTTATAATGGTTCTTATTTCACCTATATTTAAATTAATCTCAATAGATTTAGAAGAAGTGCTGGCTTCGATAGACTCTTATGAGTTTGTTGAGTCTGAAAATATGAAAAGTTTAATAGAAAACAAGAAAAAAGAAATACAATCTACCCATTCTGCATATATTTTAGAAGAAATGGCTGTCCAACTAAAAAATATCGGTGAAGAGGAGTTGATCAATCGATATAACTATGAAATCAAACATTTAGAAGTGTCCTTAAAGACTCTAGACAATCCTGATATACCGAAAGATTTAGAGACGATTTCAGTTATTTTAGTAGAGAATGAGGGAACTGAATCAGTTATTGAGACAGTGAAGAAGGTTGATATAGATACTACGAAGTCGTTATCCGTAGCACCTGATGTTATAAGGGACATTCAATCATATTTGGCAAATGTATGGGGAGTTTCTGAAGAACAAATTGATCTTGGTATAGAAAGGGGTGGCAGATCGTCTTGAAGGAAGAAAATTCGTTTTTAAAAAGGTTAAAAAATCTATTAAAGATAGACGAGCCAGTAAAAACAAAGGATGGCAACAAGAAAAAGTCTTCATTTTATTTTTATATGTTAATGTTACTTGCGATAGGTGTTGTGATTATGATGGGTAGTGAATTATTGACTGCCCAACAGGAATCGACTGAACCAAGCTCAGCAATACCGGCTTTAAATGAAACAGTAGCAGAAGATGTTGAAACATTCGGAAAAAAGAATGATCAGGCAGTCAAAACAATTGAGGATTATGAACGCAGTTTTGAAAACGAAATAAAAGAGGCTTTAGAGCATATCACTGGTGTCAGTGATGTATCAGTAGTAGTAAATGTTGATGCAACAGAGAAGCAAATTTATGAAAAAAATAATGTCACCCAAAAACAAGTGACTGATGAAATAGATCGAGAAGGTGGAAAGCGAACTGTTGAAGATACTTCAAAAGATGAACAAATTGTCATCGTTCGTAATGGAGATAAAGAAGTTCCAATTGTACAAGAAACAAAAAAGCCCCAAGTTAGAGGTGTTCTTGTTGTAGCCCAAGGTGCAGATAATATTTCAGTAAAAAAAATGATTGTGGAGGCCGTCACAAGAGTGTTGGACATTGAAACACATAAGGTTGCGGTCATGCCGAAAAAATAAGGAGGAATAAAGATGCTTTTGAAAAAACAAACTGTATGGCTTTTGACGATGTTAAGCTTAGTCATCATATTATCGGTGTATTATGTTACAACACCGGTAGAAAATCAAAATCAGTTGGCGAATACTTCTGGAGAAGAGAAGGAATCTGGAAATGCGGTAGATGGGGGTGTAGATGGAACAGAGTCAGAACCGAACAAGTCTGAAACGACTAAAGATGGTGATGAAACGTCCGTTAATGATTCAGATTCTAGTTTTGAATCACTACGTATGGAAATTACAGATGAACGTAATCAAATGATAGAAGATTTAACAATCATGGTATCAAATACAGACCTTTCAGCAGAAGAACGAAATGAAGCAAACGAAGAAATTAAAAGCATAAGAAAGTTAAAAGAAACGGAAGAATTATTAGAAACACTAATTAAGTCAATGAATTACGATGAGGCTTTAGTACAAGTAGATGGAAACTTAGTGAAAGTGACAGTTAAGACAGAAAAAATGTCGACTGCAAAAGCAAATGAAATTATTCGTCTTGTTAATGATGAAGTAGCGAGTGTGCAAAATGTAACTGTTAAGCATTTGGCTAATCAATAACGAGTACCATACTGTAGGGGTTTGTTGAAATAGACTACCACTTATAGGCACAATGGAGCGGTTAAAATCTTCGGCCGCAACTATTGTGTCTTTTGTTTTATTGCAGTATTTTTTAGAGGTAAATATAGCTATGCTTTAGGGATGAAAAAGGCCTCTCGGAATTAACGAGAGGCCTTACACATATTATTTATCATTAGCTTTATAAAGGATAACTAGATTTTGAATCGACTGATTGGCTTTGTTAATAGATTCAGTTAATTCTGAGTTCTGGCCGGTTTGGATTGTCATTGTACTTGAAAGCTCTTGTAATTGTGCGCTCGCCTGTTCAATGATGGCGCTGAAATCTTCCATAGAATTATCAATTTCTTCTGTTGCATCCTGAATCGTCATAACAAAGGAATGAGAATCTGATAGAAGTTCTTTTAATTCAGCTGCATTATCAACAATTGTAGAGAATTTTCTTTTTGATTCACTTGCCAACTCTGTGTTGGCTGAAATGGTCTTTGTTGCTAATTGAATACTATTGTTTGTATCTTTTGTTTCAAGATTAACAGCATTTAAATTTTTTGATATATGTTCAGCTGTTTGGTGTGAAATTTCAGCTAATTTACGAACTTCTTCGGCTACTACAGCAAATCCTTTACCACTGTCCCCTGCTCTTGCAGCTTCAATTGAAGCATTTAGAGCAAGCAGGTTAGTTTGCTTAGCGATTTGTTGAATATCTTCCACATATGAAACGGCTTCTTGAACTTCTTTTGAAAGAACGATCATTTTTTCAGCTATTTTATTCATATGGTCGGTATATGTATACATTTCTATTTCAAGCGACTTCATGTTTGTATTGCCTTCGTTGGCGTCTTTTTCAGAAGATACTGCTTTTTCCAAAAGTTTTTTTGATAGATTAGTGGATTGTTCAATCATTGTTCTAGCTTTTTGAATTGCTTCAGTTATATCACTTATAGATTTTGACTGATGGTGTACACCAGCTGCTAATTCTGTAATATTTGCATTCATTTCCATTGAGGCTTTATGTTGTTCTATACTTTTTTGATCAACAGAGTACATCATTTCGGAAATAGTATTAGTATTTTCTTTTAGTATTTTTTGATTATTTTGTTGTTGCAACAGCATATCAGCAGTTTGCTGTTGAACTGTATTAATATCGTTTGTCAATTTTTTCGACATTTGTAATTGGAACGAAAGTAAAATAAAAACTAATGTATGTAATAAGAGGATTGTTCCATAGTTTCCTATAGTAAGACCAAGATTACTGTGATGTATATAAATAAAAGACCCAATCATTAATAAACCAAGACCAAAGCCTAGTGTCAGCAATCTCATGTCAACATAAATAGCACAAGTGGCCACAACGAAATATACAAGAACAAAGGCGACAGGAGAAACACTCGTTTGCATGATGATATAAAGGATTATCGATACGAGTACACAAGCAAAATAAGGAATGTATTTCCTACCTTTATTTGCATAGTGCATAAAGGCGATAATACCAACACCTATTGAGCCGCCGACACTAATAGATAAAATAATCGGCAAACCTTTTTGCATCACAATATCTACAATAGTTGCCAAAATGACTGAAATAAATGTAGCTTTAACAACTAAGCTGTTTCTTCTATTCAAATCTTCTATTCTTATTTTTTCGATAATCTCCATAAAATATCCACCTTTCGGTAAAATGTGACACATAATGTTATTTTACACCATATTTTGGATTGCGGATAGAGTGCAGAGTTTTTTTGGGGATATTATCCTATTGTTCACTAAAGTATCAATTTTTACTATAATATTTGTAATTTTTGGTAATAATTATATAATAATATTGTTTTTTTATCTGGTATTATATTATGATATTAGTATCTAGTCTTAAAAATAAGGAATGGGGTGCTGTACCTTGTTAAAAGTTCAAGAAATTAGAGAAATTATTAAGTTAGTCGACAATTCAAGTATTCAAGAATTTTCATATGAGCAAAATGGAGCCAAAATAAGCATGAAAAAGACTGGAAATGAATCTCTAACAACAAAAACGGTTTATCAAGCACCAGTTGCAGTTCAGGCAGTTCAGAGTGAGAGCCCAGCTAGTACTAAAACCGAAATAACGATTCAAAATGCGCCGGAAAGTAATGTCGTTCAAGAGAATAATAAGACAGTTGTAAACAAAGAAAATGTACATAAAATTACATCTCCTATGGTCGGAACCTTTTATCAATCTTCATCGCCGGACACTCCTCCATATGTTAATGTAGGATCGAAAGTGACGGAAGACGATGTAGTCTGTATTGTAGAAGCGATGAAGTTATTTAATGAAATTACAGCAGATGTTACAGGTGAAATTGTAGAAATATTAGTAAAAGACGGTCAATTAGTAGAGTATGGTCAACCGTTATTCTTAGTGAAAACTTAAATAAGGAGATAAAGGTTTATGATCAATAAATTATTAATTGCAAACAGAGGAGAAATTGCTGTACGTATCATTCGAGCGTGTAAGGAAATGGGAATAGAGACTGTTGCTGTATTTTCAGAGGGTGATCGAGAGGCCCTTCATGTACAATTGGCGGATGAAGCCTATTGTATTGGTCCGATTTTATCAAAAGATAGCTACTTGAATACGATGAATATCATAAGTACTGCAAAATTAACAGGTTGTGATGCTATCCACCCTGGATATGGTTTTTTAGCTGAGAACGCCCATTTTGCTGAATTATGTCGTGAGTGCAATATTATATTTGTCGGTCCTTCGCCTGAAGCGATAAATAAAATGGGAACGAAGGATGTGGCAAGAGAAACAATGCAATTGGCAGGTGTTCCAATCGTACCTGGTTCCAAAGGAATCGTTGTGGACATAGAAGATGGTAAAGCAATTGCTGAAAAAATTGGCTACCCTGTTATTATAAAAGCTACTGCTGGTGGTGGTGGAAAAGGTATTCGAGTTGCAAGGAGTGAAGGGGAATTAGTAAAGGGGATTACGATTACACAACAGGAAGCATTGACTGCTTTCGGTAATCCTGGCGTTTATATTGAAAAATACATTGAGGATTTTCGTCATGTTGAAATACAAATTTTAGCAGATCAATTTGGAAATGTTATTCATTTGGGAGAAAGAGATTGCACTATTCAGAGAAGGCTTCAAAAATTGCTGGAAGAAACACCTTCTCCAGTAATTACGGAGTCTGTACGAGAAAAAATGGGTGATGCGGCAGTAAAAGCTGCATTAGCTGTTGATTATTCGGGTGCAGGCACGGTAGAATTTATATATGACTATCAACACAATTCGTTTTACTTCATGGAAATGAATACACGAATTCAAGTTGAGCATCCTGTAACAGAAATGGTAACAGGGGTAGATTTGATAAAAGAACAAATTCGTGTTGCATCTGGAGAGAAACTTTGTTTAACTCAAGATGAGGTAACTTTTAATGGTTGGTCAATTGAATGTAGAATCAATGCTGAGAACCCTTTTAAAAATTTTATGCCATCTGCCGGTCAAATAACTATGTACCTTCCGCCAGGCGGGTTTGGAGTAAGAGTTGATTCGGCGGCATATCCGGGTTATACGATTCCTCCCTATTATGATAGTATGATTGCTAAAGTCATTACACATGGCAAATCACGACAGGAAGCAATTAACCGTATGTTACGTGCACTAAGTGAATTTGTTATAGAAGGAGTTCATACAACCATACCTTTTCATATAAAGTTACTTCAGCACGAACGGTTTGTAGATGGAAACTTTAATACAAAGTTTTTGGAAAACCATGAGATTTTAGACTTAGATGAATGAGAAAGCTGGAGGTGTCCTTATGGGAGAGCAAAACAATTTGCTAGAAATGGTGCAAGGAAGCAATAGCTTAGGAAAAGTTGAAATTGCTCCTGAAGTTATAGAAGTAATTGCTGGTATAGCTACTTCTGAAGTAGAAGGAGTAGCCCAAATGCGAGGTAATTTCGCTACGGGTGTAGTTGAAAAGTTAGGTAAGAAAAATCATGGTAAAGGCATTCGAGTGGAAATTTCAGAAGAAGTCTTTAAAATTGATGTTTATTGTACGATTAAATTTGGTGTTTCTATTCCAAAAGTTGCTCAAGAAGTCCAAGATAATATTCGTCAAGCATTAATGAATATGACTGCACTTGAGGCGGATGAAGTGAACATTCATGTAGTAGGAGTTGTATTTGAAACTGCAACACCTGCTAAAACAGAAGACGCTCAAAATAAATAATTCGAAAAAAACATGGAAATAACCCTGATTGCTGGTCAGGGTTATTTTTTGCTGTCTAGAAGTTACTAGTTTTCGATTTACTTGCGCAAACTATTTCAATAGCATATACTTTCAAAGTCTATGCAGATTAAAATGCTAAGACATGTCTTTAGCTGAGTAGGTTTTTACACTCGCCCATTAAAAAAATGAAATGGCAATACAATTTAAAATGGGTTTTCCAGATTATGCTCATTCCTTAATGATTTTATTTATGAAAGTTTTGATAACCGACTTAAAAGATAGCATTATATTTAAAATGTAGAGTAAATTTTGTCAATATCTTAATATTTTACGAAATACTACCTTTCAATGTTCGTTTATGCTATAGTTTTTACTATGTGAAAGCATCGAGTATTTAGAAAGAGATTAAAGGAGTTACAATATGAAACGCAGAACTGCACGTGAAAAGGCGTTACAAGCCTTGTTTCAAATCGATCTTATAAAGGCAGAAGTACAAGAAGCACTTGATAGTGTCATGGAAGATGGCAAAAAGGATGAATACTTAGATTTCTTAGTGACAGGTTCAATAGAAAATCTTGAAAAAATAGATGAAATATTAAAAGATAACCTAGAAAACTGGACAATAGAGCGCTTGAGTAATATAGATAGAAACATCTTAAGAATTGCAACTTTTGAAATGCTGAAGTCAACTGATGTACCAGTGAATGTCGTCATGGACGAAGCGATTGAGCTTGCGAAAGCTTTCGGTGACGATCAATCCAGTAAATTTGTAAATGCCGTTTTATCAAAAGTAAAAACATCCTTGCATTTATAATATAACGCATAGAGAGAGAGGAAGATTGGGGTATGACAGCACACATCATTGATGGTGTAGAAATTTCCAAAAAAGTTCGTGAGGAAGTTGCAAAACAAGTGACCGAATTAAAAGAAAAGGGAATTACTCCTGGTTTGGCAGTTATTTTAGTAGGGGACAATCAAGCTTCTAAAACATATGTTTCAATGAAAGAAAAAGCTTGTCAACAATTAGGTATGCATTCAGTATTATTTGTGCTTCCAGAAACCGTTTCTCAGGAAGAGCTTCTAGAGAAAATACAAGAGCTGAATAATGATGATAGTATTCATGGGATATTAGTACAATTGCCCTTGCCAGGCCATATTAATGAAAATGCTGTAATTGATACAATCAATCCTTCTAAAGATGTAGATGGTTTTCATCCTGTTAACATTGGGAAAATGATGACAGGACAAGATACTTTTTTTCCTTGTACACCATATGGTGTCATGGTAATGCTAGAGCATATTGGCTGCGATCCGGCAGGCAAGCATGCTGTTATTGTAGGTAGAAGTAATATTGTCGGTAAGCCGCAAGGTCAGTTGTTGTTGAATAAGAATGCGACAGTAACGTATTGTCATTCAAGAACAGTAGATATTGGAAAGTACACAAAAGAAGCAGACATCCTTGTTGTAGCGGTTGGTAAAAGAAATATCATTAGACAAGAGCATGTTAAGCCAGGGGCCGTTGTCATTGATGTTGGTATGAACCGAGACCTTGAAGGCAAACTTTGTGGTGACGTAGCATTTGATGAAGTGAAAGAGGTTGCATCATATATTACTCCAGTTCCAAAAGGCGTTGGGCCAATGACAATAACGATGCTTATGTATAATACAGCTAAAGCTGCTCGTATAATCCATTCTTTATAATCAATGGCTTTGTTAAATTTCACTGTTGTTTTTTTATAATTTTCATTGTGGAGCGGAGGACGGCGACTCCCGCGGGAGAAGTGTGGAGGCCGAGACACCGCAGAAGTGCAAACGATGAGGCTTGGTGCACGGGTGAGCGCAAAGTGTCCGTCCGCAGCGGAAATTAACAGTAATCTATAATAGAGCTTAATCAATAGAAGAATATTTACTTAAAGAAAGCTGTCCTTTTGTTTATAATGAAACTAAGGGCAGCTTTTTTATTTTTTCCTAGAAAATTGGTGGAATTTAATTACGTGTAGTAAATTTCCAAACTGAAAATTTGCTTTGTAACTAAAATTAATTGAAAATAAGTAGCAGAATGAACAATATATCCCATTAAGAAAGGGTGCTTGGTATTTGGAAATCCAAAATTACGTCACTGTAACAGCGCTGACGAAATATATAAAGCGAAAATTCGACTATGACCCTAATTTAAGGGATATTTACGTAAAAGGTGAAATCTCCAATTTTAAACAACATTCAAGTGGTCACATGTATTTTACTTTAAAAGATGAAAAAGCCCGTTTATCAGCTGTCATGTTTTCATCGAATAATGCATCTTTAGTATTCCAACCTGAAAATGGTATGAAGGTGCTTATTAGAGGGGAAATTTCTGTTTTTGAACAAAGCGGTAACTATCAAATATATGCACGTGAAATGCATTTGGACGGTATTGGGGATTTGTTTGTAGCTTATCAGCAGTTAAAGGATAAGCTGCAAAATGAGGGGTTATTTTCTCAAGAATATAAAAAAGAGTTACCAACATATCCGCATACAATTGGTGTAATTACTTCTCCGACAGGAGCTGCTGTAAGAGACATTATTACAACATTGAAAAGACGGTTTCCGATGGGCAATGTTCAACTCTTTCCGGCTTTAGTTCAAGGGCCTCAGGCGCCACATTCTATTGTAAAAGCTATTCAACAGGCTAATAAGATGGAACAGGTGGATGTTTTGATTGTTGGAAGAGGTGGAGGTTCTATTGAGGAATTATGGGCATTCAATGATGAAGCAGTTGCCAGAGCGATTTTCGCTTCGGATATTCCTATTATATCTGCAGTAGGTCATGAAACGGACACGACCATAGCCGATTTTGTGAGTGATGTGAGAGCAGCTACTCCAACTGCAGCAGCAGAATTAGCCGTACCTCACTATTTGGAATTAAAGAAAACGTTGACTTCTTTAGTTTCCAAAATGACTAATTATGTAACAAAAGAAATTAAGCAAAAGGAAACGGCTTTAAGCCGATTGAATAGATCGTACGCATTTCGTTATCCGGAAAAATTATATCAACAAAAAATGGAACAACTTGATCGAGTGCTAGAAAAATTGCAAAAAGAAACAGAACGGTATTATACAAAGAAAGCTGAAAAGCTTCAAAATACTCATCAGCAACTAATTAAATATCACCCGAAAAATAAGATGGATATGTATAATGAGCAGCTATTTAAGCAGCAAAAACAAATGAATCGGGCGATGAATACAATCATTCAATCAAAAGGCCAAGTTTTTGCAAGTATGACAAGTAAATTGACAGTCTTAAACCCATTAAATATTATGGAACGAGGTTATAGCATTGCTTTTGATAAAAATAATTCAGTTATTAAAAGTAAACAACAAGTTCAAAGTGGGGATGAAATTTCTGTAATTGTTAAAGATGGACAAATTATTTGTGAAGTAAAGGAAAGCAAGGAGAGTGTGATTAATGAGTAAAGCGAAAGAGTTGTCGTTTGAAGAAGCAATGGAACAATTAGAACATATTGTCGACTTATTAGAAGAAGGTGACGTTCCTTTAGAAGAAGCAATTAATATTTATAAAAAAGGAATGGATTTATCAAAAATTTGTCATGGTAAATTAAAATTAGCTCAAGAGCAGCTTGTCAACATAGTCGATGAAAATGGAGAATTAAGCCCATTTCAGGTGAAAGAGGAGGAATAGTAATGGGAATGACTTCTTTTCGAAGTTTCGTCCAAGAACATAAAGAATTACTGGAATCAGAATTGCTGCAATATGTTGATTGCCTATCTTCACCTGATGTCTTAAAAGAAGCTATGAAATATTCCTTAGAGGCTGGTGGAAAACGAATTCGGCCATTATTAGTTTTTTCTGTTTTACAAGCCTTTGGTAAGCCGACAAAGATCGGATTACCAGCAGCTTGTGCAATTGAAATGATTCATACTTATTCATTAATTCATGATGACTTACCAAGTATGGATAATGATGATTTACGTAGAGGTAAACCTACAAATCATATTATCTTTGGTGAAGCCAATGCAATTCTTGCAGGTGATGCTTTATTAACACTAAGCTTTCAGTTATTGGCGAAGATGGATGATCCCTCTTTATCTGCTGATCAAAAAATAGAAATCATTAATGAAATTGCTAAAAGTGCTGGTGCTGAAGGTATGGTTGGCGGTCAAACTGCTGACATGACGTCTGAAGGTAAAAGTATAACTTTAGATGAATTAGAATATATTCATGAACATAAAACTGGAAAACTTTTGGCTTGTAGTGTTATGACAGGAGCTATTTTGGCTGGTGCAAATGAGCTAGAAAAAGATAAATTAAGACAATTTGCTCATCATCTTGGCCTTGCTTTCCAAATTAGAGATGACATACTTGATATTGAAGGTAATGAAGAGAAAATAGGGAAACGTATAGGAAGTGATCAAGAAAATAATAAAAATACATATCCATCTTTATTAACGTTAGATGGAGCAAAGGAAAAGCTTCGCGAAGAGATTGAACTTGCAATGAAATCTCTTAGCAGTATTAAAATTAATCCTGAACATTTAATAAACCTAACAAACCTTGTGGCAAATCGTGAGGGTTAGCTATTTTACCAATTTGTGATTACGTTTATTTTGTGGTATATTGACCTAGAATATTATTCATTTGAAATTTAGTATGAGTTAATCAGACCGTTAATACTGTAACGTGTTAACGGTTTTTAAAGTTAAAGAACGTTATAAATTGAGAGAAAGTGAGTGATCCTTTTGGATCTTCTAGAAATAAAGGACCCTTCATTTTTAAAGAAAATGAATATTACGGAACTAGAAGGATTAAGTCAAGATATCCGTGATTTTATCATATCGAAGCTTTCGGTTACTGGGGGACATATTGGTCCTAATTTAGGAGTTGTTGAGTTGACAATCGCACTCCATCGTGAATTTAACAGTCCGAAAGATAAAATTTTATGGGATGTTGGGCATCAATCGTATATTCATAAAATTTTAACTGGAAGAGCAGGTCAATTTGATACATTACGACAATATAAGGGACTTTGTGGTTTTCCAAAAATGATTGAAAGTGAACATGATGTCTGGGAAACAGGTCATAGTTCTACTTCGTTATCTGCTGCAATGGGTATGGCGATTGCACGAGATTTAAAAAAGGAAAAGAACTTCATTGTTCCGGTTATTGGAGACGGAGCTTTAACAGGTGGAATGGCTTTAGAAGCACTTAATCATATTGGTCATGAAAAGAAGGATATGATTGTCGTATTAAATGATAACGAAATGTCTATTGCTCCTAATGTTGGCGCGCTTCATAATGTGTTGGGACAGTTACGTACAGCAGGTAAATATAATAAAGCAAAAGATGAGTTAGAATATTTATTGAAAAAAATTCCAGCTGTTGGTGGTAAATTAGCTGCTACTGCTGAAAGAGTAAAAGACAGTTTAAAATACTTACTTGTCTCTGGAATGTTCTTTGAAGAATTGGGCTTTACTTATTTAGGACCTATTGATGGTCATGATTATGAGAACTTAATCGAGAATATTCGTTATGCGAAGAAAACATCAGGACCCGTTCTTCTTCACGTTATAACGAAAAAAGGAAAAGGTTATACTCCGGCTGAACAAGATAAAGTTGGTACATGGCATGGTACTGGTCCATATAAAATTGAAACCGGAACTTTTGTTAAATCGCCAGCTGGGGGACCTGCTTGGAGTGCACTTGTAAGTGAGACCGTTCGTAAATTGGCTCGAGCTGATGAACGAATTGTAGCTATTACACCTGCTATGCCAGTCGGTTCAAAACTTGAAGGATTTGCATCTGAATTTCCGGACCGTATGTTTGATGTAGGAATTGCTGAACAGCATGCTGCTACAGTTGCTGCAGGGCTTGCAACACAAAATATGAAGCCATTCTTAGCAATATATTCTACGTTCCTTCAAAGAGCTTATGACCAAGTCGTTCATGATATTTGCCGTCCGAATTTAAATGTCTTCATTGGAATAGATCGTGCAGGACTTGTAGGTGCTGATGGTGAAACACATCAAGGTGTGTTTGATATTAACTTTTTAAGACATTTGCCAAATATCGTTATTATGATGCCGAAGGATGAAAATGAAGGGCAGCATATGGTTAATACTGCTATTCATTATAATGATGGGCCTATTGCTATGCGTTACCCAAGAGGAAATGGTTACGGGGTCCCAATGGATGAAAAGTTAAAGACAATTCCGATTGGAAGCTGGGAACAATTAAAAGATGGTGAAGAAGCAGCTATTTTGACTTTTGGTACTACTATTCCAATGGCTATGGAGGCAGCAGCTAAACTTGAAAGCCAAGGAATATCAGTGAAAGTGATTAATGCAAGATTTATCAAACCATTGGATGAAAAGCTGTTACATCAATTATTGAAACAAAAAATGCCTATCCTCACTCTTGAAGAGGGCGCCCTACCAGGTGGTTTCGGGAGTGCTATTTTAGAGTTTGCCCATGAAAATGGTTACCATTCGTCTGTTATTGAAAGAATGGGTATACCAGATCGTTTCATTGAGCATGGTAGTGTAGATAGATTATTAGATGAAATTGGGTTAACAACAGAGAATGTTGTAGCTAATTTAAAGAAATTAATACCGCAATACAAAAAAGGGCTTGAAGTATGAAGATTAAGAAAGAAAGAATAGATGTATTACTAGTTGAACAAGGGTTGGCTGAAACTAGGGAAAAAGCAAAGAGAGCTATTATGGCCGGACTTGTTTATGCGAATGAAGTAAGATTAGATAAGCCTGGGGAAAAGATAGCGGCTGATACTATCTTAACTGTCAAAGGAAAAGTAATGCCTTACGTATCACGTGGTGGGTTAAAATTAGAAAAAGCCATTCATGACTTTCAGTTGGACTTGCAAGAAAGAATAATGCTTGATATTGGGTCTTCAACAGGTGGCTTTACAGATTGCGGCTTACAAAATGGAGTAAAATTGTCTTATGCATTAGATGTTGGATATAATCAGCTTGCTTGGAAGTTAAGACAAGATAATCGAGTTGTCGTAATGGAACGAACTAATTTCCGCTATGTGACACCGGCTGACCTTGTAGGAGAAATGCCGAGTTTTGCTAGTATTGATGTATCGTTTATTTCGTTAACATTAATTTTACCTGTATTAAAGACTTTACTTGTGCCAAACAGTGATGTTGTTGCACTGATAAAGCCACAATTTGAGGCAGGAAAAGAGCAAGTCGGTAAAAAGGGGATAGTAAGAGAGGCAAAAATTCACGAGCAAGTCATTAATAAGATTATTAATTTTTCATTGGATCTTGGATATGACTGTGAGCATCTAACCTATTCGCCAATTACAGGTGGTGACGGCAATATAGAGTTCCTTATTCATTTAAAATGGTCTGGAATGAAGGATATAGGTGAAAATATGCTACCTACATCCGCTGAGGAAATAGTTGCAGAAGCTCATCAGCAGTTGAAAAAAGTATAAAAATTACCCTTAGGAAAAATTTTTCTTAAGGGTTTTTCTATGCGAGATTTTTATACAAGAATTACTAATAATTATGCATAAATTTATATTAAAAGATATACATTCCCCCAAAAATAGTCTATCATTTTATGTATAAAGGATATTAAAATTAGACGATATTATGCAAAAAATGCGGAAAATAGACAATTTGATTTGCAATCTTTAGAGTTGAACATTGCTTAAGTTAATATGTGCTAGAAGTGATTGATTATCCCGAACTATATTTAGGTTAAAAAACAGTAAAGAGGTGTAAGTTGTGAATAAAGGGCAACGTCATATCAAAATTAGAGAAATCATTGCCAATAATGACATTGAGACTCAAGATGAACTAGTAGATGAACTGAAAAATGCAGGTTATCATGTAACACAAGCGACAATTTCAAGAGATATAAAAGAATTACATTTAGTAAAGGTTCCACTATTAGATGGGAAATATAAATATAGCCTTCCAGCTGATCAAAGATTTAACCCATTACAAAAGTTAAAAAGAGCTTTAATGGATGCATTTGTAAGGATAGATTCAACTAGTCACTTGCTTGTTATGAAAACATTACCGGGTAATGCTCAAGCAATTGGAGCATTAATAGACAATCTTGATTGGAGTGAAATACTGGGCACGATTTGTGGAGATGATACGTGCTTAATTATTTGTCGTGAACCCGAAGAAACGGAAATAGTTACAAAAAGATTTTTAGATATGCTTTAAGTGAAAAGGGTGAATATTATTGTTAGTTGAACTTTCTATAAAGAATTTCGCTATCATTGAAGAACTCACATTATCTTTCTCAAGCGGATTAACAGTACTCACAGGAGAAACAGGTGCAGGGAAAAGTATAATTATTGATGCTATTAATTTACTTGCAGGAGGAAGAGGTTCTTCGGAATTTGTTAGACATGGTGAGAGTAAAGCAGAACTAGAGGGGATGTTTTTCATTCATGATGATGACCATCCAATATACGAAAAAGCCGAACAGCTAGGCATTGATGTTTGTGAAGGGGCCATTATTCTACGCAGAGATATTTCACAAAATGGAAAGAGTATTTGTAGAATTAACGGTAAAATGGTCACGATTGGGGTGCTTCGTGAAGTTGGACAAACATTAATTGATGTTCATGGTCAGCACGAGCATCAAGAATTAATGGATTTTCATTTTCATTTGCCTTTATTGGATCAATTTGGTGCCGATGAAATTAAGTATGCTCACGAGCAATATGAAAAAGTATATGAGGAATATTGTACTATTCAAAAGCAATATAGCCGATTGAATCAGAATGAGAGAGAAACTGTACATCGACTGGATTTCCTAACGTTCCAATACAACGAAATTCAAAAGGCGAACCTAAAGCTAAATGAAGACGAAGAACTAGCGGAAGAAAAAAAGAAAATCACGAACTTCGAAAAGATATACGAAGGTCTTCACATGGCATACCAGGCGCTTAGAGGTGATCAAAAGACATTAGATTGGCTATCGATAGCTATGAATCAAATGGATGATGTAAGTGAGCTGGATGCTAATGCAAAAGAACTTGCTGATACAATTTCCAATAGCTATTATTTGTTAGAAGAAACTTCTTTATCCATTAGAAATGCATATGAAATGCTAGAATTTGATACAGAACGCTTAAATATTATTGAAAACAGATTGAACGAACTGAATAGTCTAAAACGCAAATACGGAAAAACGATTGAAGAAATTCTTATATATTATAATGATATCGAAAAAGAAATCGAAACGCTGCAAAACCGTGAAACCCATTTGGCTAAAATGGAGAAACAATTGGAAGCATTGAAAGCTGATTTATTAGTCGAAGCCATTAAGCTTTCCGAAGTAAGGCAAAAGTATGCCCAATTATTAACGAAGGATATCTTGCAGGAGCTTCAAGAGCTGTATATGGAGAAAACAAAATTTGAGGTTGTATTCCATAAAAAACCGACTCTTGCAGGAGAATTAATTCAAAAGGATATTGCCAAAGATGGCATGGATGAAGTGGAATTCTACATTAGTACAAATCCAGGAGAACCGCTAAAGCCATTGGCTAAAACAGCTTCTGGCGGGGAATTATCGCGAATTATGCTTGCATTAAAAAATATTTTCTCTAAACATAGTGGTATTACAAGTATTATTTTTGATGAAGTCGATACAGGGGTTAGTGGCAGAGTTGCTCAGGCCATCGCCGAAAAAATACATAAGGTTTCTATCGATTCCCAAGTTCTCTGTATATCTCACTTGCCTCAAGTTGCAGCTATGTCAGATACACATTTGTATATTGAAAAAGAAACGAAGGATGGCCGAACAAAAACAAGTGTACAACCTTTACTATTCGAAGAAAAAGTAAAAGAAATAGCTCGAATGATTTCAGGTGTTGAAATAACGGATGTAACAAAGAAACATGCTGAAGAGCTTCTTAAGCAAGCTGATAAATTAAAAACTAACTAATAGAAACTGGGCTAGCCCTATCATAGAAATCTTGCTTTGAAAATGTCTACAGCACTGTACGAAAGTATATCTTTAAATCAAATCATATAAGAATTAGCAATATAAGAAAAGAGGCTTAATCACTCAGGTTAAGCCTCTTTTCTTTTGTTATAGAGTTTCACTATAATCCCAAAAAGGAAAAATAGCATAAGTATAAAGAAGGGAGCATAATGAAAAGAACAACTAAATTCGTATTAGGTTTGCTCGGTGGTATTTTTTTTGGTGCTGTTTTTGCTTTATTTATCGTATTTGGATGCTGCATTTAGTTCTAGTGGTATGAGTGATATTACCGGTTTAGGATTGAGTTGTTTTTCTATACTAGCTATTGTCGGATGTGGCCGTTGTTAATTCTAAAGCTAAATTAGGTGGTATTTTCTATTAGTATCAGGTATCGGCGGGTGATTTGTATTTCTTTTTATTACCTGCTGTCTTGTTGATTATTGTCATTTTGATGGTATTAATTAAAAGGCTCTGTTAAATGCTATTGTTGATTTCCACTGCGAGCGGACGCTTTCCGTGGGGCATGCGCCAATCCTCCACAGAAGCAAAGCTTCTGCGGTGTATCGGCCTGCACGCTTATCCCACAGGAGTCGCCGCCCTCCGTTCTAATCAACAAACAAAAATTACGAAAATCAACAACAAACGATAACAGAGCCAATTAAAAA
>Ga0233379_1000034_pt1 | contig 20392 bp, 13 predicted proteins | sample ElkDunMinimDraft_8_FD_180679 | JGI IMG/M metagenome (GOLD analysis project Ga0233379, IMG submission 180679) | Fecal eukaryotic communites from dung pellets of Tule Elk in California, USA - Elk Dung F1 | ecosystem: Host-associated > Mammals > Digestive system > Large intestine > Fecal | place...
ACATCGTTAATTGGATTTTCGTATTTAGAAACCTTAGCTGCAAAAACAGTATAACAATCCATTAAAACAGCAATTTGGTCAAAATGGCTTCTTAAATTCTCTAATAATTGCTTAAGCTCCTCTAGCCGCAAATACATGCTCAACCCTTCCATAATAATTATTGCACTTTTTCCTTTTGGAAGGGACTTAGTCCAATCATTTTTTCTTACATCTGATTCTAGCATGTGATAGTTATCAAACTCATAAAAATAACGTTTTCGTTCCTGAATCACATTAGGAAAATCTATATCGTACCAAGAATGATCCATTGTTCCAACCCGTTCAATTCTACTATCCATACCACAGCCAATATGAATTATGACGGAATCCTTGTCATGCTTCATTTTTTCTTTCAGCCATTTATCAAACACTGCGGAACGCATCCCCATATAATACGCAAGCCATTTTGATTTTGACTTTCCTTTTAGTTTAAATCCCTCAGCATGCCATATCTCTTCTGCTTTTATATCATTGAGAATAATTCCTTTTTTACTCACAAATGCCTTTCCATATAAAGGTATATATAATGTCTTATTTACGTTGTTCATATTCTTCACCAAACCAACTGATTCTAATATATCTTTATCAATACGTAAGACTACCAAACTGTTTTTCTTATAGCCTCTAAACATATTGGATATGCTATCACAAATCAAGAAAACGCCTTATTTACTCTTTCTGATACCATTATTTTAATCCGATTAGTTGAACTAATTCAAATAATTGCCTATGTATTTGTTAGAAATACCATTTTTGTAACCATACGTTTCAGAAAAGAGCAAATTCGTCGTATCCTTCTTCTTCGTTTGGATGGATGTCATTTTATCATTTTTTCCATAATCCATATCTACTGTAATCCGCGGTCCCTTAATCATATCCTTTAATTCACCAGCAGTATAAGTTGTAATATATTGCTCATTTTTGGAGTGATGTTCTTAGATTCCAAATTATCCTATTTTAATAAACAGTAGTAGTTCCTAATTGAGAACTTGTAGTTACATCACTTATCCTAAAAAATAAAGAACCCCGAAAGTTTTAAACTTGCCGAAGTTCCCTACTCAATACTTTTATCTTGGATTTAATCCAACGTCTAAAATATATTCATATAAATTTTCATACTTCGTTTCTTCTACTTTATTAATGCGTGGTCATTAGAACATCACCCTCGAACTACAAACCCCATTTTCTATCGTAAACCCATAATAATCACCAGTTTCATTTTCAGAAACAGCTAAAAAAGGATGTGCTTTCATAAGACCAATTTGATTATTTAAGTTGACAATATACCATTCACCATTATCATTTAGAGAAAAAATATTTGTGAAAGCAAAATAGCCACCACCAAACTCTTTTACAAAGTTCTTATATTCATCGGACAGCGAGAGGGATAATGCTTTTTCAACTTTCTCAATTTGCCTATCATTAGCTTTAGGTTCTGACTCTAATCCAAACCATATTGGTCTTTTGTTTCTGGTTTCATTAACAATTTCAAGAAACTTATTATAGTCCATTCAACTCCAAAAAAGATTATTTATCGTAGATCCATTCAGGCAATATATCTTGTGCTATATATTGAATAACTGTATGTAGAATGCTTTTAAGATGTGTGTAGGACCAACCTGGATAGCGTAAAACAGCAGGGTGTACGGCAAAGCCTAAGTGATTATCCTCACGTCTTCTATTTAAAATAGCTGCTAAATCTTGTGCTGAAAAAGTATAAAATATTCCTAGAATCCATTCGTCTGTATGTAATTTCATCATTTCATTACGTTGATTTTCTGTTAATAGTTCGCGTCCTCTAGATGTTTTGATATTCGCCCCCTAAATACCAATAATACCCATTTGGAACCTTTAACTTTCGGTTATAAAGGACGATATAACTCTTAAGTGTATATAAAGGAGTGTGGAATCAATGAATATTTCTAGTTTAAACAATAAGCTTTTAAATCTACAAAATGCGGCATCTTTGCATAATCAATCTGCACATAAAAACAATCAATCAAAAAAAATTGAAGAGCAAATGAAAGAGATTTTAAAAGAACAATCTATACAAAAAGTAGGAAGCAATACTTCGATTAATCCAGACGATATTAAAGTAAGCATTCAGGGGGAAATGGCTCATTTTGATTTTATTAAGGATATTGAAGAATTGAGCTCAGATGAAAAGAAAAACATTAGTCGGTTAATCCAACAAAGTGTTAAAAAGCCAAGCGGTGGGACAAGCGATTATTTCATTATGGATCGTGCTCAAACAACCGCACAATTGCAACTAATTGCCGATAAATTGATCCCCGAAAAGTACAAGGAGCAGATGAATGAGGCAATTAAAAACTATCAAATAGAAGGCTATGACCTTCAAGTTCAAATCTATAAAGCTGCACAAGCAAGTATGGATGAATTAAGTACCAAATATCCATCATTAGGTAAAAAAACAATTTTGACAGATGGCACACAAAAACTACAAGAACAAGAGGCATTTGCATATAGTTTATACGGTAGGCTAGATTTATCAAACCAATCGACTTTTGTGCAGTCATTTGAAACAATTTTAACAAATTTTAAAGAAAACCAGTTGCAGTTAAAAAATAGTCCAGAAGATGTTTTAAATCATTATCAGGACGAGTTGCGATCAAAATGGAATGACTTTGCCACTATGTTAAATGATTCAAAAGTTTATAAACTCCCAACTACGGATTATTCTGTTATTGATGTTCGTCTATAAAATAATGTTTTATTGATTAATAGTCTCAAAAACAAATGTTTTTGAGACTTTTGTTAGCTTACTCGCCTTCTTAACGCCTTTGGCGATTTTTTTCAGCCATTTCGGCGCGTACCCATCTGGATCGATATTATTGACTGGATCGGATTCTGCATATAAGTAACGGTTAAAGGAAATAGGGTTAGAATCTTCCCCTTCCTATTCATCCGTACCAGGAAACGACCGATTTTAGCATCATAGTCACGCCATCCCATAAAATAAAGTTCTGTATCTTCACCATATTGTGTACCGAGTTTTCCGACATATCGGAATGGATTCGCTTCAGCTACTTCTCTACCTAGCTCTGTAGATGCGTCAAACAATACATAAATAATTTCAATTATAATTCTTACTTCATCCACAGTAAATTGAACGTACAACTTAAAATTAAGTCCGACTTCTCCTCATCTGCCGATAATTCATACTTTAAAAGTATTCAGATTCGCCCTCAACCTCTTTAACAGTACGAGCTTTGTCATCCTCGTAGAATGGCAGGGCTTCGCCCTAATACAATCAGCCATCTTTGTTCAGATAATGGTGGACAGGGTTTATCTATCGACATTAGAAACAGTATGCAAAGTGTTAGACATCGACATTCAGAAGTTAATCGAGGTGGAGTAGTCCTCACTTTAGTAATCGTTCTATGTACGTCAAAGTTGCGAAAAAATTTATAAGGCAGGGAGAAAGCGAAGGTTAAGTATTCGAGGATTAGAATGATGGTAACTGATGATATTAGGTTTTTTCACAAAAAATGAAACTCACTAAATAGGATGTACTTTTAAAAGATGTTGTACGTACTATTATATTTGTTAAAACATCATATTGGGCTTACAGGGGTTATCTCTACTTTCTGAATAAAAAGATGTTTATTCAGGACTCCATACCATTTTATGAATACATCAAATAACACTCCCTCCAATTAAAAATGCCTTAAGAGAGTTAGTTCTCCCTTAAGGCACAATTTCTCATTTATTTTACTTTTTTAATAGTTCTGATGACTTATCTAATGTCTCTTTTATAGCCACCGAAACTGACCCATAGCTTCCTAGTCCGTAATCTGAAAACATATTTGGTTCTGAAGGTAACGGTTTACCCAATTCATCAACATATTGTTTTGTAACAATATCCCAAAAACCATAGTTTTTCTCAATATCTTGACTATTTATTGGAATAGTACCTATAGTTTCAAAATATCCTTTTAGCCACCCCTGATTGTTAACAATTTGAGGGGAAATAAGTAAATCATAAGATAATAAATTTTCAGGTATTTCTTTTTTTCTAGAAAGATAATTAAAGATGAATATCAGGTGTCCCCCGTTCATAATCGGGTCATTAAGTGCCATTTTGGCTTTAACAACCAAACCCAAAAAGAATACATTTTCTTTTGGCTGAATTATAAATACATCACCTTCTTTTGGTTTCTTCCTAGATGGTTGAAGTTTTATCAAATCCATTAGTTACCTCCAAGTTTAATATCCTTTTTCTTTTAACCATGCTTCTCCCCAGTTGACTGCTTCATTATACCAGTCTCTTTTTGGACTAATACTATTTATCTTGTTACTAAAATTAGGATTTCTGATAATTAACGCCTGTTCAATTGCTCTTGCTTGTCTCCTAGTTAATGGCTCTTCAGTAATAGTACGAAGAACGTCGAACCTTTCTCCATGCTGATTAAACCTACTACTAGGATTTTTTGATATTCCAGCATAATCAATCTTACCATTTTTGACTCCAAAATAAACATGGGTATTTGATGGTCCTTTTAATAAAGAACTAGGTACATTATCTATAGCTTTTGTGGTACCCTTATCTCCAAAGAATTGCAAATCTAGTTTTAAAAGACCCTTTTCCTCATTTTCTATATTAGCATCTTTAGAGGGTTCTGTGTGCTTCGCTACTCGAGGTGGTGTGCTTGCTCTTTGGGGTTTCGGTGTTACGCTTACCTTTGGTTTAGGTTTAGGTGTGACGTTACTAACCTTGGCAGGCGCTTTAGTTTCTTTTTTTGGCGCACTGCGGATTGGTTGGGCTGCGACTGTTTTTGGCTTTTTATTGACTTTTGCTGCTACTTTTTTTGCTGGGGATTTGACCGTCTTCACTTTTGCAGTTTTCTTTACTGTTTTGACCGCTTTTGCTGTACCCTTGGCAACTGCTTTTGCTACAATGCCTCCACCAGGAATAAAGTTTGATGCAATAAAAACAGCTGCGCCCGCTTTTTGATACCATTTGGTATTCTTACTTGTAAGTGTTTTGATATCGTCACCAATGGCAAAATTATAAGCAGCCTTACTCGCCTTCTTAACACCTTTGGCGATTTTTTTCAGCCATTTCGGGGCGTACCCATCTGGATCGATATTATTGACTGGATCGGATTCTGCATATAAGTAACGGTTAAAGGAAATAGGGTTAGAATCTTCCCCTTCATATTCATCCGCTACCAGGAAACGACCGATTTTCGAATCATAGTCACGCCATCCCATGAAGTAAAGTTCTGTATCTCCATCATATTGTACACCGAATTTTCCGACATATCGGAATAGATTCGCTGAATACATAGCGAGTATTTTACGACCGTCTCTCTAGTAACCCAATATTTTATGAGTCAACGCAGAGTTTACCCATTGTTTATCGCCACGGGCTTTGTCATTCTCGTGGTTAAATTTAGATCGAGTAGTAAGTTTGGTAGTTATATTTAAATGTCATTGCTACCAATCTCGTATGTCAATTAATATTCATGAGTTTTTGATTCAAATACAAAGTAATTGTTTAACCATAAAATTTATAAAAATGAAATAACCCTGAAAGGCTAATAGCCAATCAAGGTACATAACTTTAAGTAAACTGAACACCTTTAATATTATTTCTTTCAAAAACCTCTTTAAGAACATCAGATACAAGGACATGAGACTTATAATCATGGTTTCTAACTATATGATGATTGTTTGGTAAAACGTCAAATTTATATACTATCTTTTTAAAGTTCAGAATTGCATCTGTTCCTTTAATTGTAGTATATTCTGATTCACTTTTATCTAATATCTCAACAGCATTTACTATATTTAAAAGGTAGTAATTAGGGATTTTCTTTTCCCCTAAATAAACATTTGCTTCAAATACCTGAATATCCTGAGGACAAATTCCTGCTAGAATTTCTACTGTTTTTTTTTGAAACTATCAACAATAGTCCACTATTCGGTAATACATCATTTAGGTGCTTTTCTAAACATTCAAATACAATTTCCGGGGAAACTATTTGCTCAGTTAACTCTCTTCCCTCTCTAAAAATAAATCTATCAGTACCGCTACCTTTTACATATTCACCTATTCTTTTATTTGGAAAATCTTCCGGAACAGACCATATCCTTAACAAGTATATCACCTCATTATTAATTAGCCCAAGGGCGTTACCACGAAGAGCATCGTTATATTGTTGTTGAGTCCACCCATTTGCTCTACCATACTCAAGAATTTCGTCCATTTGATTTGCTAAATTAAAATTTTCACTAACTCTATTAGTATGTCTCCCTTTATGAATACTTCTTTTAGGATGCAAGGACTCATTAGTGGTAACAAGATTTTATTATATTTCGAGATGATATCCAGCCGCATCTAGCAACTCGTGATTTTTGTCAACTATTTTTGTCACTAATGATATGGAAATCTTAAAACCCTTTTTTCTTTAAATTAGCTTGAATTCTTTCCTTTTTTGCGTTTCCTGCTATATCTGAAGCTGTGTCTACTATTTTTATAGATTTAATGCAGGTATTACACGCCGCGAGGGAAAGTTCCCCTAGTGATGCATTTGGATCTACTAACGTTAAATGTCTTTCAAGTTTTTTTATCTATGTGTTTAATTCTCTGAAATTAATATTAAAAACTAAGGAAGCTAAGCAAACAAACGTGTTTGTCAATGATAAAGTAAAAACAGAATTGTAACGCCGATAATAAAACCTAGACAATAATAGAGCAAAGCTTTACAAAATCAGATTCAAAAACAATTTAAAACAGTACAACCATCAAACCCGAGGTCTATAGAAAAAGATTTAGAGGAAATTTATGCAGTATTAGCGAAATAAATAGGAGACATACCGCTATGTAATTCTTCTTTAACCTATGTGGCAGTAGGTAGATATTCATATGAGGGGATGCGGAAAGTTCTTGGTGGAAATGGTACGGGCACACCTGATGCCTTGCATCGTATGTGATTTTCACAGTTGATTTTTTATTGAAAATATAAAATAGCAGACATCTAGAATATTACTTGAATCTATTATCGATAAACCTATTTCTACTATTGGATTAGGGGATCAATACGCGTTCCACCATGAGTGAGTCACATAAAACTCAAACTTCGACATATAGAAATTTATTAAAACTCTTCTTCCTCATCTCTAATCTTAATAACTACAATTTAAGCATAGGGACAAAAAAGAACCCCTAAGAATACACTTCGAGGGTTAAAAAAGTTTATTACATTAAAATTAGTCTGAAAACTAGGTCGTCAAAATCAATATCGCCAATACCACTGCTACAACGGAAAAAGCAGATACCTTCATCTTCTTGTTCTACTATTATTCCTGCATTTCCAATCCAAGCATCAACCCTACCATCGATATATTGCCATATATTCCATAAATTCAGTTGCCCTGTTTCTTTTTTAGGGAAGCATTTGAAAATAAAAGTTGATGGCGTAGTATCTTTCCAAAAGACGGGTGAATTTAATTTTTGCTTATTAACTTCAATATACCCTTTTCTTTTATACAGTGATAGTTCAATGCCTTGTCAATATTCATTTTTTCTTCTAATAAATTCCACTTTGACATCTTGACCTGTTTTAACCTCTAACCTTTGTGACATAACCACCACCCTTATCTGCGTTATATCTTTGCCGATCATTTCCTTTTTTCATCCTAGTCACATTTTCTCCACCATATTTCTACTGCATCAGCGCTTGCCTCTTCTTTTTTCCAAAATCTTGATCTCACTGTGTTCCATGCTGGTTCGTTACCTTTCGACGTTAACTTATAGACTTCGTCACCAACTTTCCACCCTTTAGAAACATTACCCGTACCCTGATGTTGTAATATTAAAGTCTATTTTATCAAAAGAGAAACCTTGAAAGATTGAATCATTCAAGGTTTCAAAAAAGCTGTTAATGCTTATTATTCAAGATCTCTTGAACTTCATTAACTTTTATATTGTAATGTTTTTTGTTTACAAACCACAATTCTTTTAATTTCGGAAGTTTTATAACAACTTCAATATCACCATCTATTACTGTTGTATTTCCTCCTATCCAAATCTTTCTCAAGTTTTGAGTATTTTGTAGAGGTTTTAAAGATTGTATATTTCCACAATCCTCAATTAAAAGGGTCTTTAAATTTACCAAGTTACCCAATTGATAAAGGTTATTTAATTTTTTACATTTTTCAATATCAAGTTCTTCTAATAGTTCTAGACGGTCAACTGATTCAAGTGATTCTAAATGATTACACTTGAAAAAATCAACAGATTTCAAATTTTTCAGATTATCTATTCCTTTTAAACTCTTTAGTTTGGTTGAAGTTAATTGTAACTTTTTTAAGTTACTATAATTGTGTAAGGCAACCAAGTCTTCATATGGATATTTAATAATATTTAAATACTCAATTGAAGAAAGGTTAATCATATTTTTTAAGTGCTTATTCCATTTAACTTGAAGGATTTTTAAATTCACAAAATTATTTAAATCTAAATCAAAAGATAAGTTACAATCTAAACCTATATATTCTAATAATTCCAAGTCCTTCATTGCACTTAAATCTCTTATATCATCTGCATAGACTTCTATACCTTTCAAGAAAGGTAGTGTCTTTAAAAAAGAAACATCTTTATCTTTCCATCCTGCAAACCTACTTAGTCTAAGATTATTAATTTCTTTTTCAAACATTATATCTCTCAAACTTTCATTCCAATAACTAGTTAACACTAAACAATCACCAGAATTTTTCTCTCCAGTGTCAATAAAAAAACCTTTATCTTCAGTCATTCTAATAAATACCTCCTTGCAGGACCTATAGGATCAACTTTGTTAGCTACCTTATCAGAAAAACGTGCAGGAACACCACCAGTTAATTCTTGTATTCTTTTATGTTCGGCTATCTCCCTTGCAGTCTTTCCACCCTTTACTTTAGTTAGTTTCACTGAACTATCAGGGTCATATTTCCCAGCTTTCTCATGTTGTTTAAGTCTATTTTTAATATCTTTAGCTTGTCCTACATAAGGTTTTCCTGTTTTATTATCTATAAACTCATATATGCCTTCATTGACTTTGTCAGGATTACCCGTACCCTTATAAAATACAGTTCTTTCATCATATTATTGTACACCGAATTTTTGATTGTTTAATTGAAATATTAATGTCTCTCTACTAAACTTATAAAATAAAAAACCTTGAAAGGCATTTAGCCAAACAAGATTTAATAAATTACCTAACTTTCCAAACTAAATGTAACCAAGTCAGTGCCTTTTTTATTTATTAAGGCAACCTCAAAATTAGATAACCATTTCAATTCTCCCAAATGTCTAGCATAAGCGAACTCATCAGGAAGTTCGGTTATAACTTTTTTTCTTTGTATTTCTACCCCATTTTTTTGCTTAATCACTATTGAAATATCCATACTGTTTACATTATGTTGACACAAGACTTCAGCATAATAATTTTTATTAGGATTCTTTACAGCTTTCTTCCAAACCCATTCATTAAAATACTTAGTTTGCTCTATCTGTAAAGAAACATCTTTGAATTGTTCAATTGGCCAGTTTTTATTGTTAGCTACTTTCTCGATTCCTTCCATTAGAAGATTAAGAGTAGATATTTTTTTTTCTAACTCATTTTTATAGTGAAATTCATCATAATTGAACTTCACTTGTACGGTGGCAACACCAGAAAGATTCAAAATGCCTACCCTAGTAATATTCTCAACACACTCTACAATAATTTTCCAATGGTCTTCATTTTTCATTTTTCTAAATAAACGTTCGTACATAGCGGTAACACAACGAGTCTCTAATCTAAAGGAACGACGCTTTTCTTTCCAATTCAATTCGTAATCCATTTTTGTTGCATCATGATATTGACAACTTTCTTTTTCCATTATCTTTTTGATTCTTTCTTCATCCGCAATATACGGTATATCTAAATCAAATTCTTTTAAAATCAAGTAATTACCTCCTTACTCTTCCCAAGGTTTTGGTCTCTTGTGTTTGTTCATTGAATTACCTTCTTCCCAAAGGCGTTGAGCATTCTTTCTTTCCCAGTCAAGTGCTTCCTGTCTATTAGGTAATTTACGTTTTACAAGATATGCTTCGTACTTATCATATCCCACTTCTTTATTCCATTTATTCACTTGAGAATTCGCTCTAGGAGATGTGCCATTTTTATTCAGTGGTTGTCCACTTATGCCAGTCTTAACGACGTCTCCAGTTTCCATTTCGAATATATTATATCCATGTTGTAGCTTTGTACTGTTCTTACTATTTCCGTTAAGAACAGCACCCACACCCTTATTTCCAAAGAATTGCAAAATTGCAAATCTAGTTTTAAAAGACCCTTCTCCTCATTTTCTATATTAGCATCTTTAGAGGGTTCTGTGCGCTTCGCTACTCGAGGTGGTGTGCTTGCTCTTTGGGGTTTCGGTGTTTTACTTACCTTGGCAGGTGCTTTAGTTTCTTTTTTTTGGCGCACTGCGGATTGGTTTGGGAACGTTCAATTTTTCACCCTCCCGTTACATAGATTTTAATTTTCGTAACGCTTTTTAAACGAGTAGCGAAAATTATACGACCCTCTCTAGTAAAAATACAACACAAAATTTAAAAGCCTATGCCGAGTACGAACACGTTTTTAGGTTATCCTATTGTTATTGCCACGAGCTTTGTCAATCTCGTTAGTTCGTTAGCCATTCCATATCATAACTACCCTGCCATGTAAAATGTCATCTCGCCAATTTCTCTTTCTATTCAGTTTCGCAAAGTATCAAAACGATACTCCTTGATGGTACAACCATCATGAGCTTTCGATTATCAAACAAATCATTTTTATTTTGCCCCACTCAAAAATCCATTCTTTCTTTTTGTTCACTTACCTTATGAGCCAGTATAACTTTTAGTGTTACGAGCTTTGTCATTCTCGGGTGTAAATATAAATCCAATAGTTATTGTGGTTGTTTTATTCTAATGTCACTGTAACGAACCTCGTAATGCTGCTAGTCTTTAAGAATTAAAAACCTCGAAAGGATTAAAATCCCCTCAAGGTTTATAAGACTAGTTTTTATGTTTTTCAATGAAACTTAAATACATTGGAAGACCCACATCATTTTTGTCTTCTAGGTACTTTCTTTTTGTTTGAATTAATTCATGTAATTGGTCTTCTTTCTTCAAAATTATAGCTAAGCCTATGGCATTTATTGCCCTTTTACCATTCAAAGGACATATTAAGTTAGCTTCACTATCTTCTTTAATACATAAGTCAAAAACATTTTCCCTACTTGAATATTTTTCAACGAACGGTAAGAGAAACATTTTGATTTCATCATAAATACTTTGAATAACCGAATCAATATCTTCTTTACTTTTAATTGTCCATCTTCTAGGCTCACCGATACTTATATTGCCAAGCTCTACACCAATCGTAGATGTATTTAATCTTTCCTTAGCAGTTAGTAACATATTATGTTCATTTTTCATATTTTCTAATTCATCAAATCTTATTCCCACATCTACTTTAACGTCAAAATCATTCTCATGTTCAATAAATGCTAAATGAACTTTAGCTGTTCCGTTTTCAATTGGCTTTTTTATCGATTGACCATAGACCCGCTTTTCAAAACCATGTTTTGTCATTAAGGCTGCCAATTGTTTAAGCAAAGTAGATTTTAGTTCTTTTTTATTCAAGTAAATTCACTCCTAATATCTCATCTCACTTGTTGGTATTTTTATAAATTGTCCAACTAGATCTTCAGGTGCATTTTTACCAATTATTACTCCTCCTTCTGTTTCGAGTAAGCTGTCTTTCTTTAACTGTGAAGCATTTCTTTTTCCATTACCAGCTTTAACTTCTATTGCTTTTATATTACCCGATGAATCTTTAATCAAGTGATCAATTCTTCTAATTCCCGCAGAGGTGCGCACACTTACCTGGCTACCTAATATTTGATTTCCCTGTCTCACCAAATCCTGTTCTGCAAGTTTTTCAGCTGCAGCACCTGCTTTTTTATTTGTTGCTAAAATCTTAGCTTTATCCGTACCCTTAGCCCTCAACCCATTTCCTATATTATCACCGGCAGCTGGTTCTGTTAAGAATTGTTTCGCTCGAGGTGGTGTGCTTGCCCTTTTGGGTTTCGGTGGTATGCTTACCTTTGGTTTAGGTTTAGGTGTGACTTTACTAACCTTGGCAGGCGCTTTAGTTTCCTTTTTTGGCGCACTGCGGATTGGTTGGGCTGCGACTGTTTTTTGCTTTTTATTGACTTTTGCTGCTACTTTTTTTGCTGGGGATTTGACAGTCTTCACTTTTGCAGTTTTCTTTACTGTTTTGACCGCTTTTGCTGTACCTTTGGCAACTGCTTTTGCTACAATGCCTCCACCAGGAATAAAGTTTGATGCAATAAATACAGCTGCACCCGCTTTTTGATACCATTTCGTATTCTTACTTGTAAGTGTTTTAATATCGTCACCAATGGCAAAATTATAAGCAGCCTTACTCGCCTTCTTAACGCCTTTGGCGATTTTTTTCAGCCATTTCGGCGCGTACCCATCTGGATCGATATTATTGACGGGATCGGATTCTGCATATAAGTAACGGTTAAAGGAAATAGGGTTAGAATCTTCCCCTTCATATTCATCCGCTACTAGAAAACGACCGATTTTTGAATCGTAGTCACGCCATCCCATAAAATAAAGTTCTGTATCTTCATCATATTGTACACCGAATTTTCCGACATATCGGAATGGATTCGCTTCAGCTACTTCTCTACCTAACTCCGTAGATGCATCAATATTCAGAATATTACCCCATTCATCATACGTATACCGTGCTACAATTTCTTGTAGTTCGTTCGTTATAGCGACAATATCCCCTCGTTGATTATATAGATAATCATAACTTTTGCCTTTATATTCGAAGTTGAATAATTGACCGCTTGAATCACGATAGATATTCATGAGGTTTTCAACTTGGTCTCCACCAACTTTTTCAGAAATACTGACTAAATCTCCGTTAGTATCATAATAGTAAAACTCGAACCGCTCACTATTATCCTCAGATGTAGTTACCCTTTTAGATGTTCTGTTATTTTCACTATCATATGTGAACTCAATTTTCTCTAGTTCTTCGGTTCCTTTTTTCGTTGTAATACTTCTTAATAGATTAATAGATGCATAATCATATATCTTGATAAAATCAACTTGGGCATTCTTTGCTTCCTCAATCGTACTCGATAAAGTGTGATATGTTTCCTCCTGAAGGGAACCATCCATACTGAAACTATAGGTAACTTTTTGGTACTTTTCAGTGTCAGGATGATATTGGATTGATGAGGTAATGCGGTTTCCTATACCATATTGGTTCTCAAGTAGTATTTTACCTGATTGATTAACGGTTTTTAAGAGATTTCCATTTACATCATAAGAATAAGTAAGTGTTTCAGTTCCCTTTGTAACCGTTTTTAGGAAGCCTTCTGCTGTATAGGAATATGACTTCTGCCCTTCCTGTGCATTCGTAGCTGAAGTGATTTGCTCCTCCGCATTGTAACCATACGTTTCAGAAAAGAGAACATTCGTCGAATCCTTCTTTTTCGTTTGGATGGATGTCATTTTATCATTTTTACCATAATCCATATCAACTGTAATCCGCGGTCCCTTAATCGTATCCTTTAATTCACCAGCAGTATAAGTTGTAATATATTGCTCGTTTTTTGGAGTAATGACCTTAGTTTCCAAATCATTCTCATTATAATAAACAGTCGTAGTCCCTAGTGGTGAACTGATACCCTCTGCATTCTCATCATCCTTGTATGTTTTTACAGTCTTAATTTGATTTTCTACTTTTTCTTCAAGCGTAAAACGATTGTTATTATCATATTCATACACACTTTCAGAACGTACAAAATCAGATACTGTTTCTCCTAATTTATTCAGAGTTTTCGATGATTCATCATATATCCATTTTCGTATTAAATTTCCATTCAAATCATATAAAAATCGGACATCTGATTTCTTAGGGGTAGTAGATTCCTCTTCATAATGCTTAGAATTCTCTCTAACAACACGACCTAATTCATCATATGTTAGTTCTACTTCTTTAAGTGTAGATGTAGTTGTTTCTTTTGATTTCTTATCATAAACTTTAGCTTCCTGCTTCTGCTTTATTACTTCTCCAGCGTTGTTATATTCATATTTTGTAACTAAGTGAATAATATGTTCTTCTGTTTCCTCGACTTGTTGTGTTTCTGTTAATATTTGCCCATCCTTATTGTATGTCCATTCCACCGAACTTCCATCTGGATTTGTTTGTTTTGTCTTATCACCAACTTGATTATAAGAAAAAGTTGTTTTTGTTCCTTTGTAATCAACTGTTTCAATAACTTGTCCATTCGCATCAGCTACAGAAAACTCTATTGTATTGCCACTTAGTGTTATAGCAGGTATTCCTAAACCATCATAATACGTCCATGTTTCAACAGAAGGGTTTGAATTATCTATAGAATAAACACTTTCACCAGCAGCATTGAATGTATAGTTAAATTCAGTTCCCTCGGAATCTACCGTTTTCTTTAGTCTGCTTTCAGAGTCATACGTATTTTTCATCGTAATAACATTTCGGTTTCCTGTATTATCGGTTTCTGTTAACTGACGATTCCATTCATCATAACTAGCAAAAGTTTCACCTTTTGCAATTAATAATTTTTCTCCATTCTCTAGCGAATCTTTAGCTGCATAATCAATAGTATGAACAACGTTTCCATTCTTGTCATAATCGAAGTACTTTTGGTTTTGCATAGGGTCGATACTTCTTGCTACACGTCCGTAACCATCATATTCTTCGGCAAGAATATTTCCTTTTTGGTCTGTTTCTTTTATTTTTCGTCCCAATTCATCATATTCAATATACAAATGGGCTTGCTTTGTTTCTGTTTTATCAACTTTCTCATCAATATAACTGGTCATTGTTACAGGTGGCAATTTCGTATAAACTAATTGACCCCATTCATTATATTCATAATTTGTTTCTTGACCAAGACTATTAATTTCTTTTATAACATTACCCATTGCATCGTATTGAAATTCAGTAGTTCTTCCCATTCGATCTGTTAACTTTTTAACTCTTTGCTCTTCATCATATACGATTGACACTGTTTGATTCAGTTCATTTGTTTCTGTAAGCACCTGCCTGTATACGTCATATGTGTATGTCGTCTTATAGCCATATGGATCGATGATTTGTTCTACATTCTCTCCATTATTATCATATACATATGTTGTCTCTAGATTTGTTTCTTCCAAAATCAAATCATCCAAAAATAAAGATGCTGTTCCTTTATTAGTCACTTGCACTCTTATATGTGTCGCATCAGAAGGCACGGAACCAGTCAGATTATATTGCTTCCATGATTCAGTTAATGATTGAGTTTCAACGCTCTCTTTTACAACACTATTTTCTTTTAGAAATTGCAATTTGAATTCTGCAGTAACATTTGTTGATGCTAGAGCATTGATGTAAGCACTAACAGGTAATTTTCCGCTTTTTATTTTTATTTTCTCAGTTTGAATTACACTATTTGCATCTAATTCTATACTTTGTTTACCAGATTTAGCATGAGAAGTTACTTTCTTCGCCGTACCTTGCACCGTCCAATTTACAAGATCCTTTTTCTCCATACTGTAATCAGGAATAAAGCCATATAATGGTCCTCTATCACTCTTTGTCTTCTTTATATTTCCGTATGAATCATATTGAAAGTATTGATGATTCCCTTCTTCATCAATGATTTCTTCAACATTTCCCTTACTATCATACTTCCACACTTTCACCTGTCCCAGTGTATTTATAGCTTCAGTAAGTTGACCTCTATCATTATATTTATATTTTAATGAATAGTTTTTCTTTTCCTCATCAACTGTGACAGATGGAAGGGTCTGTTCAAGTACGTTTCCATAGCTGTCATATATATATATTGTTTTGTTCCCTAATGGGTCCGTAACGGACTTAATTCGATTTTGTTCATATTCAGAAATACTGATTAGATTTCTTTCATCCTCATAGGCATTTTCTGGATCTTCATTTTCAGAATATGTTCGAATAGTCTTTGTTTTAGCTAGATTGCCTTGAGTATTTAATTCATACTCAACATTAGCTAAATTTTTCCTCGTATTATTTGGATTAATCGAACTAGTATTCGACATAATTTTCTGATTTTCTAAATTATAATCGAAAAATGTAGATATAGAATCATAGGTTTTTGTTGGATATTTTTTATCTTTATCTATCACTCTAGTAGATTGAATTGTTTTAGTTTCAACTATTCGATCCCCGTTATACATAAATTCGACCGTTAATCCATTTTCTGAAACAACAGACTTTATTTTTCCATTTTCATAATTGTATTGGACATATCGACTTACCTTACCGTTTTTTGTTAATTGTTTTACATCTGTTAAAAAACCATCTGTATGCTCGTATTTTACTATCTCCCCTGTACTAAACTGCACTTCAGAAATAGTATTATCCGAATTATATTTCAGCGTAAAATATTTATTTAAGGAAGACACTTTCTTCAGTACAGCACCATCATATTCATATTTCAACATATTCCCATTAATGTCTTCGATTTTTTGTAATCTTCCTTCTGTATCAAAAACCTTCGTAACTAAGCTTCCATCTCGTGTAGTTAGAGAATACCCTTTTGATTCAGAAAAAGTTAAATATAAACTAGTACCTGTAGGAATACTAAACTGACCATCGCTGAGTTTATCAAATTGATGAATAGTTCCATCGGAATCTTGATAACGAACTATACCAGATTGTATTTCTAAGTTTTCTTCCAGAGAGGATATCCATCCTTTTCCTAACATCCCAGTTTGAGAGCGATTTGATGAATATGAGCGACCTAGCCCAACTGAAAATGCTCTTGAAGGAATCGAAAAGTCAGAGTCATTAATATTTAAACTACCATTATATAGGTTTACAAAACCGTTTCCATCTAATAACGAAAGTGTACGGATTGGATAATAATCTTCATAACCAAGCCATTCTTGTTCTAATTGATCGACCCATACCCTTATCGTCTCTTCATTGGTTTGTCCTGCTTCATCAGTAGCTGAAATACGAATAAAATATTCTCCTTTAGGAAGGGCATTTGTATCCCACTCCGCTAAAACTCCTTTATTTATAGGTTCTGTCCCATTCTTAATCAATTTCCAGTCTGGCATTTCATTTGTAACTTTACTATATTCAATGGAATAAGATACCTTTTCAAGATCATCAGTAATCGATCCTTCAATCTTTTTAATCCCTTTTATATAGTCATTCTTTTTTACATTTGAAATACTGATTTTAGGTTTAGTACGATCATAGATAATCATATCATGATGAATTTGAGAAAGATTGCCACTTTTATCTGAAAATTGAGTGTATACAAAATGCGTCCCATCACGATCCTCTAAAGTCCAATCAAAAGATGCACTAGACTGCGGTAATAATTGCTTTGGAGAAAATATTAATTGACTTATTGATGCATTTTCTGGTCCATTTGCAAACTGGACAAATTTTTCACCGTTGGAATTATCATATACATTAGAAACATTTAATTTCACGTTTCTATCTGTTGTATACTTAGCATTTTGATTTATAACAAAATTTCCAGTTGGAGGCCTTAAATCCTTAACTTCTATTTTTCTATTTATATAATTTTCTTTAGGATTTATAGCAATTGGATTTGCTCCTTGTCCAACTACTGCTGTAAGTTCATAAGATCCAATTACTGCTTCCTTTGACTTCCAATTTACATAAAAACGTTTAACTTCATTAGGTTTTATTACTTCACCAGTGTTCAAATACCCCTTGTATCCCACAGCTGGAGTTCCATCTGGTGTTTTACTAGTAATAGATAAACTTAAATTAGAATCATTCGTCCAATTAGCTGTTCCCGTATTCCTAACATCAAACCAAAGGTTCTCTCCCTCTCTGTTATCAATATCACTAGTATTCGGAATATAAAAGCTTTCAATTTGTGCATCAAATTCTTTCCGAGCCGCTTTATTTATTGGAGCAGAGTTATTACTTATATTTCCGCTTTTATCTATCGCTTGTACCCAAGCATAATAAGTTTTTCTCGGCTCAAGTGTCTTTTCGACAGTGTAAAATTGATTAGTCGTTTCAACTCCATTAATTATATTGGCTACATTAGGTTGGTCCCCTACATACACTTTATATTTCGCCAATCCCGAACCATCAAGGTCAGTAGATGGTTGCCAACCAACAGTAAATGACTCAATTCTATCATTCGTAATTTGAACAGCTGTAGGAACAGTAGGCTTTGTTTTATCTGGAATGGAAGGTGTTACTTCAGGAGATTGGCTAGTTGTACTATATTTATTATAGGCCTTAATCCTAAACCAATAATTTGTACTCGACTGATAGTTCCCACCACCTCGTTTATATAAGTCATTTGGATTTTCTGGTAGCTCTCTACCGTCTCCCTTTAATCTTAAATTATATTGTTTACCATCAATCTGAGACCTAGTTGGCCATAATTTCTTTCCTTTTGTACTCCAACTCGTAACATTTCCAACGTCAACTTCTTCATAAGTACGACCGTTAAAAATTAATACTTTGTAGCCTGTTGCACCATCAACCTTACTCCAAGATAAATCTACGTATCCTGTTCCATCACTATTAGAATACGCTGTCGCCGTTGGAGCAGCAGGTATTTCTGAATAGGTAATTGCTAAATAAGGTTTATTAGTAGCAGTTTCAGAAGAATTATATTTCCGATAAGTCCCTGCAGTACCTTCAGAAGAACTCCTCAAGACTATACCGTAATTAGGGAAAGTTCCTTTCATCCATCCATTAACTAAATCTGTCAAATTCATGTTTAGCAATTTAGCTGTTCCCTCAGCTGATGTAGAGCCATAAGTAACAGAAGTGTCGAAGGAGGGTTGTGTACTATAAAAAATAGTAGAGCTATCCCAGGCTTTAGTAACTCGATTAGCATAGACATTTGTCGCAATTGTATCACCTATGTTATTCCATTTATATAGCTTCAACTCAGCTTTTACTAAAAGTTTACCTGATAAATTTGGTAGCGATTGAGAAAAATTAATGTATGAACGTGTAGTTCCTGTTGATGTTGTATAACCTGTTCTCAATTCAGGAGTTGTATAATAATTATAATTAGGGTATTTTTGCATAACATAAGTATCTAATGTATTTGCCGAAGTCCCACCTATATTAACTGTCGGATCAATTCTAACTGGGTATTTTGTATCCTTTGCATCTAAAAATTCTTCATCTGGCACTAGAGTTAAAAGATATCCATCATTATACTTTTCAACATTAAATTCTATTTCCTCTGAATATTTACCATTCTGATCTTCCATAAATGGGTGTGGCATAGTCCAAATTAATTCATTTTTTTCATTATAGAAATCTATATTTCTATCTTCTTTTTTAGGTATTAGGCTTCCTGTAATAAAAAACTCGAATTTTCTAGTTGAACTTTTCTTTTTCAAAAAAATATCTTCTTTTACACTTGAACTGCCCAAACTATATTTTATGTCTACTCCATTTAATATATTTTCATAAATAATTAGTTCATTATCTTTCCTTACTTGCGAATTTTTAGCCTTTAAAAGTTTAAAGTTAATAATCTCATCTTTTAACTGAATACTTAGTAATTGATCTCTTTTAGTATCCTTGGCAAATTTCACATCAAATTGGTTATCATTATTAATATATTTATAGTCACTATTTTCTTCTTCTTGGTTTAGTTCTGGTATATTAGATATACTTTCTAATTCTCCATCTTCTTCATAATGCACATTTTCTGTAAAAATCTCTTTTGTATATGTTCCATCTGAATTTACATATGTTTTCGTGTTTAATTCTCTTAAATCCCTTAATTCCCTAACCTTTTCTGCCTTTGTAGGCGTTTTTTCTACTTTCTTTTCATCACTTTTTTTCAATTCTTTTTCATTAGCAAAACTAGTAACATCAATAGAAGTAAAAAATAACATAATAGCAACTAAACTAGTAACTAATTTCTTTAACAACATAATCACCCCTATCTACATTTTCTTATAAAAAAATAGCTAAATAGACATTAAATCACTCATAAAATGCACCCCCATTCCCCAAAAAAACAGTATAAATATTTTTTATTATCTCACATTTTATGGAAAAAAATTACATCGAATTCGAAACAATAGTTCACCTTTTTCCATTGTTTTTCGACTAAATTCAGCAATAAATACAAGTAACATTTACATAATTCCGTTATTTTCAGTTAGATTCCGAAAACATACCATTTTGCTTATAAACAATTTCTATCATTCTTTAAATATAAT
>Ga0233379_1000035_pt1 | contig 20339 bp, 15 predicted proteins | sample ElkDunMinimDraft_8_FD_180679 | JGI IMG/M metagenome (GOLD analysis project Ga0233379, IMG submission 180679) | Fecal eukaryotic communites from dung pellets of Tule Elk in California, USA - Elk Dung F1 | ecosystem: Host-associated > Mammals > Digestive system > Large intestine > Fecal | place...
TTTAGGACAATTAATATACGATAATAGAGACTAACAAACTAATGCTATTTAGAAGATAAGCACATGTGTATTTGCATATGTGCTTTTTTTTTTGTACCTTTGCAGGCAAATTGCCTTAGCATTGTTCTTCTATAGAATAGGGATTGTGAGTACAAATAATGACATAGTTGTATCAGGCGCACGAGTGCATAATTTGAAAAATGTGGATGTGCGTATACCACGAGATAAACTTGTGGTGATTACTGGATTGTCAGGTAGTGGGAAGTCGTCATTGGCGTTTGATACTATTTTTGCAGAGGGACAACGTCGTTATATGGAGACTTTCTCATCATATGCTCGTGGGTATATTGGGACTATGCAACGGCCGGATGTGGATAAGATTACAGGTCTTTCGCCCGTTATTAGTATAGATCAGAAAACTACATCACGTAATCCTCGAAGTACAGTAGGAACAGTGACAGAAGTATATGACTACTTACGTTTGCTCTTTGCTCGTGCAGCGGATGCCTATTCGTATGTTTCGGGTGAAAAAATGGTTCAATATACAGACGAGCAGATTGTTAACCTGATATTAAAAGAGTATACTGATCAGAAAGTATTTGTACTTTCTCCAATGGTGAATAATCGAAAGGGACATTATAAAGAACTATTTGAAACAATACGTCGCAAAGGATATCTGCATGTGCGTGTAGATGGTGAAGTACAAGAGATTGTACAAGGAATGAAGCTTGATCGTTATAAGAACCATACAATCGAGGTCGTAGTGGACAAACTAAAAGTGAAAGGGGAAAATAATGAGGATATAAAACGTCTAAAAGCTACTGTTGATAGAGCTATGATCCAGGGTAATGGGGTGATGGCAATCGATGCTGTTCAAGGTACCGAGGTAAAACCAATTCGTTATTTCTCAAGACATTTGATGTGCCCAACTACGGGTATGAGTTACACAGAACCAGCTCCACATACATTCTCTTTTAACTCTCCGAAGGGATGGTGTCCATGCTGCAGAGGTTTAGGGAAAGTAAAAAGTGGAAATATAATTGACCATTCAGATTCCTCAGATTTATCCAATATCCTACGAGATGATGAAAATTGGTATACACGGATGTTGGCATATGTACAGCAAGATAAAGAGCAAGAAGAAAAAGAGGAAATATGGATAGAATGTCCTATTTGCCAAGGGAAACGCTTAAACAAGGAAGCATTAAGTTATCGCATCGCGGATAAAAATATTGCAGAATTATCAGCGATGGATGTTGTAGATTTACGTGCGTGGTTGATGAACATACCTGCCACGTTGAACAATAAACAGCGTACAATTGCAGAGCCAATAATCAAAGAGATTATCTCACGTCTGGGATTTATGTTAAGTGTGGGACTATCATATCTTTCACTTTCTCGTTCTTCTGATAGCCTTTCTGGTGGTGAGAATCAACGTATACGATTAGCAACACAAGTAGGTAGTCGTTTGGTAAATGTATTGTACATATTAGATGAACCAAGTATAGGCTTGCACCAACGTGATAACCAAAGATTAATAGATTCACTTAAGCAGCTGCGTGATATGGGTAATTCGGTGATTGTGGTGGAGCATGATGAAGATATGATGCGTCAAGCTGATTTTGTTGTTGATATTGGTCCAAAGGCAGGCCGCCTAGGTGGACATATAGTGTTTGAGGGTACACCTGCAGAATTGTTGAAATCCAATACTCTTACTGCAAAATATTTACGTGGTGATCTTTCTGCTACACTTGATAATAGAGAAAAAATAATTAAAGGTAAAGATGAGCCTATTAGCAATATCGTCAATGTTATAGACATGACTAAAGTGAACTCCCTTGTTCTACGAGGTTGTTGTGGTAACAATCTTAAGAATGTAGAGGTGAGTTTTCCGTTAGGGAAAATGATAGTAGTGACAGGCGTAAGTGGTAGTGGTAAATCAACATTGATCAATAAGACATTATATCCTATTTTGAGTCAGCATTTTTATCGGAGTTTACAAGCACCTTTAACGTATGATAGTATAGAAGGAATTGAGTATATTGATAAAGTGATTGGTGTTGATCAATCACCTATTGGACGAACACCACGTAGCAATCCTGCTACCTATACAGGTGTCTTTACAGATATACGTAATCTCTTTGCACAATTACCAGAGAGTAAAATCCGTTCATGGAAATCAGGGCGTTTTTCATTTAATAATGCAGGTGGAAGATGCGAGGAGTGTAGTGGCAATGGATATAAAACAATTCAGATGCATTTCTTGCCTAATGTGTATGTTCCTTGTGAAGTCTGTGGAGGTAAACGTTATAATCGTGAAACATTAGAGGCTCGATTTAAAGGTAAAAGTATTGCAGATGTATTGGACATGACAATCAATCAAGCGGTAGAGTTTTTTGAGAGCCAACCCTATATCCTAAAGAAAATAAAAACATTGCAAGATGTAGGATTGGGATATGTTAAATTAGGGCAGTCTTCTACAACACTTTCAGGAGGCGAAAGCCAGCGAGTTAAGTTAGCTACTGAATTAGCTCGTCCAGGGACGGGTAAAACATTATATATACTAGATGAACCTACTACGGGACTTCATTTTGAGGATGTTCGCGTTCTAATGGGAGTATTACGAAGATTGGTGGATAAAGGAAATACGGTCATTATCATAGAACATAATCCTGATGTTATTCGTTCGTGTGATTATGTTGTGGATATGGGACCTGATGGCGGCCGTGATGGTGGCTATGTCGTAGCAATGGGGACAGTGGAAGAGATACGTAAAAATAAAAATAGCATAACAGGAAGATATATATGACAATATCGCCATTATTAATATTAACCATCGTGATTGGTATCATTTGGTTTGTGCCAATTGTATGTCGTAGGGTTCATGTGCCAAGTATTGTCGGTTTTATTATAGCTGGCATCATTATCGGCCCATCTGTACTTAATATTGTTAATGAAGGTCCGACCATTAAGATCCTTGGTTCATTAGGTATGTTGTATATAATGTTTCAGTCTGGTAGCGAAATTGATATTAACGATTTTAAACAGTATAAATATCGTTCGTTATTCTTTGGTATATGTACTTTCTTCATCCCTATGACATTAGGCATAGTAACGAGTCACTATCTTTTGAATTTTAGTTGGGTGACAAGTATACTGCTTGGTGCCATGTATGGTAGTCATACATTGATGACTTATCCTACAGTGAGTCGATATGGTGTGCAGAAGAATATGGCAGTAAATATTACCGTTGGTGCTACAATGTGGGCTATTATCTTGTCATTGATAGTATTGGCCATAGCGGAAGCAAAAACATCATTGATAGGTATTGATAATGGGAACATGGCTATAATGGATGGACTATGGATAATAGGCCGATTGTCTGTTTTTTTGTTAAGTGTACTATGGATATTTCCGCGTTTCGTCCGTATGTTCTTTAAGCGCTACCGTGAACCTATTTCTGAGTTTATGGTGGTCATGCTTATGTTAGTGGGTAGTGCATTGTTAGCTGATTGGTCGGGATTAGAAGGTATCTTAGGAGCATTTCTTTGTGGGGTTTCACTTAACCGACTGTTACCAAATCGATCTCCATTGATGGGGAGAATTACATTTATGGGGAATAGTGTATTTGTGCCATTATTTTTGATAAGTGTAGGACTAATGATTAATATCGATGCATTTTGGAGTAGTTGGAAAACTATGCTCATAGCCATAGTGATGATTGTAACAAAGTTGGTGGGTAAGAGTCTTGCAGCATGGATAGCTCAAGGGGTATTTCGTTTTTCGAAACATGAAAGACAATTGATTTTTGGCCTGTCGCATGCCACAGCAGCAGGTACATTAGCAATTATTACGATTGCCTATCAAATGGAAATTGTTTCTTCAGAAGTTTTGAACGCAGCGGTCTTGATGATTTTAGTGCTTTGTACTACAGCTAGTTTTATTACTGAACATGCATCCAAAGAGATTGCATTGCGAGAAAGTGCGAAATTGGTCGCAGATCACGAAGATGACTATTGGTTGCTAACATCCGTGGGCGACGATTTGCGGCCTGCTATGCGTGAAATAGGGGAGATGGCTTCGCTGGATAATATTGAAATTAAACAATCAGCTGATTGGAAAGATGTATCAGATATAGTTGAACATACTAGTAAATCAGTCATTGTGTATCATGAAGCACAACCTATCAATACAATTAACCGTTTGGTAGTGGCAGTCCCTCGATATGCAGAGAAAGAACGAGATTTTATTACTTGTTTTGGATTGGTACGTCGTTTGGCAGGTGAGTTGGGTGCAAAAGTGGTATTTTATGCCCATCCAGATACTCAGGTTGCGCTACAAGCAATGTGCCGTCGACCAGGAAAATATTTACGTGCAGCATTTCGGATAATGGAAGGATGGGAGGAAATTAATATTCTAACACATACAATTATAGACAATGATATGTTGATATTGCTTTCTTCTCGCAAATCAACGGCTAGTTATCATCCTTTATTCAAAGATATACCAACGATGTTAACGCAATATTTTACTGGATATAGTTCCATGGTAGTTTACCCAGAGCAGTTAACTGGTGGTCCAGACATGGATACGCTGCTTATGGAAATACCTCCAACGAGTAAAACATGGTCGATGATCTCACGTGTCAAGCGATTTGTTCTACGCATGTTTAGGATAAAATCCTAGGTGGTCCATTAAGTTATAAAATTATATATCATCAGAATATAACATAATATGTCATCTTATCTCCGTCGCTTAGCACAGGTGTTTGCTCATGAAGTGGGTGATGAATTGCAGAAATACACATTTGTATTTCCTAATCATCGTGCAGGATTGTTCTTTCGTCGTTATTTGGGAGAATCGTTATCTCATCCCTTATTTGCTCCGGAAATAATGACTATCAATGAATGTTTTGAATCATTGTCAGACCTGCGTATTATTGATCAATTATCATTAATAGTTCGCTTATATGAAATATATAGTGATCTTCGTCCGGGAGCTGAGCCAATATGCTCTTTCTTGCACTGGGGAAAAATGATGTTGGCAGATTTCTCAGAAATAGATAATCATTTAGTGAAAGATGTGATGGCTTTGTATACAGCGGTAGATGATATACGAGATATAGATGTTCAATTTGTATATCTTACTGATAAACAGCGTGATGCAATAAGCCGATTTTGGGGAGAATATCATTCCTCTCAAGCTAACCATCAAGGCCATATGCATACTAATTTCTTGCATACTTGGAAATTGTTATATCCTATGTATGAACGGTTAACAAAAGAACTGCTTAAGGAAGGGTTAGCATATGAAGGGCTACTTCATCGTCAAGTAATTACGAATTGGAAAGCAATTGCATCAGAAAATTTCCGTCAATATTATGTTTTTGTTGGTTTTAACGCATTAACAGCCTCAGAGAGACAATTGATGATAAATCTGCGTGATTGTGGGCGGGCAGATTTCTATTTTGATTACGAAGATGATTGTTTGTCAGACTCTAGCAATCGGGCTTCGCTTTTTAAAGAATATAATCTTAATATATTTCCTTCAAAGTATAACCTCCCTCCTAGAGACATTAGTCAGCGTCCTTCTATAACACATATTTCAGTTTCTTCTACGATAGGTGAGGCTCATGAAGTATATCATATTTTAAATGAGCTGTATTCCGAAAATAGCGTTGATGAGGATTTCACGAGAACTGCAGTTGTATTACCTGATGAACAATTATTGATCCCGTTGCTAAATTGCTTTCCTACATCGGTGAAAAAGATTAATGTGACAATGGGTTATCCATTGCGGGGCACTGCATTGTACAAACCTATCGCATATCCTGAAAAATATTTTTCAAAATTACCAGAAGGAGGTACAGATATGCTTCATTTATTGCGTACTACATTCGCTAAAATGCGTAATGATGCCAATAGTGATGCTGTATATATGATTAACAAAGCGTTGGAACAAATAGAAACTGTGATTTGTCGCTATCCAAATTTAAAATTTTCTTGTGATGCGGTCGTGCAAATCTTACGAATGCTAACATTAGAAATATCAATTCCATATGTTGGTGAACCTCTAGATGGCTTACAAGTAATGGGGGTGCTCGAAACACGTGCTTTGGATTTCGATAATCTAATAATTACTGGATTTAATGATGATTTATATCCAGGAAGATCAAGAGCAAACAGTTTTATCCCGTATGTATTACGTCGTGGTTTTGATTTGCCTACACCAGAACGACAAGATGCAATTTTTGCATACAATTTTTATCGTATGTTGTCGTATGCAAAAAATGTATGGTTGATTACGAATGCAGTCGCAGATGATACACACTCTGGAGAAGTATCGCGCTATTTATATCAATTACAATGGCAATATAATTATAGGATTCAGCAGGTTCATGTTGTAAACTCATTATCAACGCCTTCTATCAAAGAAAGCAGTATTATTAAGACAGAAGGTCTACTGCTACAATTAGATAAACTAAAGGAGCGTTCTTTCTCAGCTTCAGCAATTAATACTTATTTGTATTGTCCTAAGAAATTCTATTATAAATATGTTTTAGGAATAAAAGAACCTCCACAAAGTGAGGAGATTACGGCTTCTGATGCTACTCTAGGTACGATTTTGCATGAAACACTTCAAATGCTGTACCAACCTTTTGAAAAAAAAGTGGTGACTTCATTGGATATACAATCTATTATTGATACGCTTGAGGATAAATGGAATATTTTGCCATTGTGGAAACTTGAAGATGACCCATTGGCCCTAAACGTTGAAAAAATGTACGTGCGGTATCTTTTGCACTACGATCTAACTCAAACGCCTTATTACTACTATAGTAGTGAGTGTCCAGTTAATGGAAAATTGGAAGTCCCTTCAGTAGGAGAGATAAATTTTTATGGCAAAATAGACCGAATTGATTTGCAAAAAAACGTATTGCGTGTAATTGACTACAAAACAGGTGCTGCTAAATTAGAGTTTAAGGATGTGTCGCAAATATTTGATCGTAAAGAGAATCAAGATCGAGCTTTGCAAACTCTGATGTATTGCTGGCTATTGAAGCAAAGTAAACGGAAAGAGGTAAAAGATAAGCAATTAACTGCTCATGTGTATGCCATACGTTCAATGGCAAATCCTGAAGACGTTAGCACAAGGGTGCATATGAAAAATGTGATAGATTTTACTTATACACCAGAATTTGAAAAAGATTTTTTAGATGGTCTCGTAGGTGTGATTCAAGAAATATTCAATCCTGAAATTCCTTTCTGTTCAGCAATTGATAGAACACGTTGCGAAAGTTGTGCTTATGTACAACTATGTAAAAAGTAGTAATTTAGTAGTATATTTGATTATTTACATATTATGTAGAAAAATAACCGTTTTCTACATAATATATGGAAGAATTCCCTGGGCTTGCTTGTACAATGGAAGTAAGATGCTGGCGGTCTGTATCCGTAATAAAGATTTGCCCAAAACGATTGCTACTTACTAGTTGAATAATACGCTTTACTCGTTCTGAATCTAATTTGTCAAATATATCATCCAGTAACAATATTGGTTTTCCTAAAAAGATGGATTGCCCTAATTTCATTGCTAATAAAAATGATTTTTGCTGTCCTTGACTTCCCACACGCTTAAGAGGATAGTTATTTAGTTGCATGTCTAGTTCATCTTTATGGATGCCCTGTGTAGTCCAACCAATAGTTAAATCGCGTTGACGTGTGCGCGCGAATGATTCCATTAAATCGCGATTTTGCAATTGAGATGTATACTCCAATGTCACTTGTTCGTTATCGCCTGAGATGACGGTGTACACCTCTTGAAAAGCAGGAATAAATCGCTGGATAAAGTCTGTACGCTGCTCAAAAATATACGTTGCATGATCAACCATTTGCATTTCGACAACTTCGAAAAGATCAGTTGGTGCATCCAGAGGACGGTCCTCGAATTGCTTCAATAGTGCATTACGTTGTTTTAGTAGAGCATTGTATTGTGTAATGTGTTCTAGATATGATCTGTTATATTGCGAAATTACCCCATCCATAAACTTGCGACGTTCATCACTCCCTTCGCTAATGAGTTCGCTATCTCGTGGGCTGACCATCACAAGCGGGATTAATCCAATATGATCTATCAATCGATGGTATTCTTTCTTACCACGTCGGAATTGCTTTTTTAGGCCACGTTTTATACCGCAAGAGATAACCTCAAACTCATTTGTTGATTGATGCTGAAAAGTGTATTTCCCTTGAATAAACGCTAAGTCTGCATCATGGGTGATATTTTGACTATCAATGGTATTATATGCTGATTTCGTGAAACTTAAATAGTATATGGCATCTAATAAATTTGTCTTCCCTTGGCCATTCAACCCCACAAAACAATTCAACTTGTCCGAAAAACATAGGGTGGTTTCTCGGATATTTTTATAGTTGAGTATGCTTAATTCACGCAGTATCATCTTGAAAATGTTTAGACGTACAAATTTACATCTTCAGGTGTAATCACATCTCCAGATAAGATGATAAGGCGTTCTACTACATTACGCAGTTCCCGGATATTGCCTGGCCAATGGTGTTGTTGTAGTGCAGTAATTGCCTCTTCACTAATTGCTTTATTTTTCCATCCTTGTTCGGTGCAAATTAATTGGATAAAATGATCAACCAATAGTGGAATATCATCTTTTCTATCTTTTAAGTCTGGAACATGGATTGGAATTACATTCAATCGATGGTAAAGGTCTTCACGGAAATTACCCTTCTCAATTTCTTGTTTTAGATTCTTGTTAGTTGCTGCAATAACTCTCACATTTACCTTTATGGTTTTATCACTCCCGACACGAGTAATCTCATTTTCTTGCAGTGCACGTAATACTTTTGTCTGGGCTGATAGGCTCATATCGCCAATTTCATCTAGAAATAAGGTTCCTCCATCTGCTTGCTCAAATTTTCCAGCACGATCTTTCACGGCACCAGTAAAACTGCCTTTCATATGACCAAACAACTCACTTTCAATCAGCTCAGTCGGGATGGCTGCACAATTGACCTCTACCATAGGTCCTTTGGCACGTTGGCTGTTTTCGTGAATAAGGTGTGCTACAACCTCTTTACCTGTTCCATTAGAACCTGTAATCAGCACACGTGCTTCTGTAGGAGCCACTTTGTCAATGATTGAACGTACATGTGAAATGGCAGGACTCTCTCCAATCATTTGATTGCGTTTACCAACTTTCTTGCGTAATACTTTTGTTTCTTGTACTAATGATTTATGGTCAAGAGCATGTTTAGTTGTTACTAATAATCGATTGAGATCTAATGGCTTTTGTATGAAATCGAAGGCTCCTCCTTTTAATGATTCTACAGCTGAATCCACGGAACCATGTCCCGTAATCATAACCACAGGCGCTTCTTCTCCATGTTGTGTAACCCCTTCTCGATATGCATGTAGAAACTCCATACCATCCAGTTCTGGCATCTTAATATCGGAGAAAATAAGATCGAATGAAGTTGTTAATGCACGTTCCAACCCAGTACGTCCATTTTCTGCTACTTCTACGGTATAGCCTTCGAATTCTAAAATTTCCTTTAGCGTGTTACGAATAGCGCGTTCGTCATCAATTATAAGTATCTTTGCCATAAATCAAGGTATTTGTTTGCAAAGGTACAAATTTTTTGGTATACGTGCAAATATTTTGATTAGATTTCTTTAAATTTGACTTGTTCACGACAAAAACGAAATTCTACAGGATAATAACGGAAACCTCGTTCATTTGTAATAGGATGCCCCCAAAATAAGTATGCGTGCTCTCCTTTACGAACAAATGCACCTTCTTCTTTCCATTGTTCATAGGTCTTTAATTCTGCATCTACAAGATTGTAACACTCACGAAGTAATTGATTACAAGTGTATTTTGATCTTCCTGCAGCTCTTGCCATTTCCTTTAGTCCGTTTGTAATCGTACGGAGGTGTAAGCGGTAGTTTTGCATACGAGTTGGATGAACTTCTGAAATGATAAGTTCTTCTTTGCTGGTGTGTGCATTCGCCTTGTTGTTCATTGTTTCCATAATAATTTTAATTTAAAAGTGAATAAATAGCTTGTTAGAAAATTAATGATTCGATAGAATTTGCATCCATATTAGAATGCTATACATAGTGTTAAAAAATAGCTTTGAGCTTGTTTGAAAATCCACTGTTGGATTGAAGTCTAATTCTAGTTGCATAGTCTTTTGTTTATATTGTTATTTTATACTGGTCGAAGAGATATTGGTTCTTAATAATAACCCATTCATCTTTTGACGCTGCAAAATTACTATATCAAACTGCTAAAATATGTCATATTGAATTAGAAAAATAAAAAAAAAGTGCAAAAAAGCACTTTTTTTTAAAATCTTCCTTGTTTTCTCACAAAACCAATCTCTTTCTTGACTCTTACGGGGTCATGACGGGTTCAAAATGAGTTATGATAATACTAATATTCTTTATTTATGATTTATAATTATCTAACTTCGGCTATTCACAATACATATCGTATGCTTTTTTTGCTTCTGTTCGAAATATCTCCACCAATGCTTTAGGTTCTCTTACTCGAATATCTGTACCATGAGTACGTAGTTCTTGAATAAAATCAAATGTAGGTGCGATATAGTATTCAAAAAAAGTATTGCCATTATATTGTTGCAACTCTTTTTGAGAGGGATGCAGAGGTAGTAACTTCAAGTATTGTGTAGATTTTGGAGTAGCCTCAATGATAACTTTAGTTGGTTCTACGTTGCGGAACACACCATAATATGGTGCAAAAAATGATTTGGCACTAAAGTTTTTTGGATAAACAAATGAAATATCTATAGGACGCATATTTTGTACTCGGTCAAGAGCATATATGCGTATCTCAGTGGGATGGGTAGATGGACATCCCGCTACGTACCAGCGTTGTTTAAACACTTTCAGACAGTAAGGAGATAGTGTGAGTTCGTATTGTTCTTGTCTATTAAAACTATGATACGTGAAGTGCAATTGAGTGCGTTGTTTGATGGCATCAACAATCAAACTTAGATATTGAGATCCTTCCGGGATATCTTCATATAGAATACAATCATTAATATCTTGTGCTTGGTCTAACATGGAGTGAACTGCCATTGCATTGAGTAACCATTTTCGAGTAAATCCTCCTGATATATCATCTCGATTTTCAATATAATAATAGTTACCACGATTACGTTCGCAGCGAATTTCCACATCAAAAATTTCTTGAATCTCTTCTTTATAACGATGAAACTTGCGTTCAGGGAATATACTTTCTCCATTATCGTTATAACGACAATGTGCCCAGCGGCGGTTAATATCATCGCGAGTGAGACGTCCTGATGCGATTGTATCAATTAACCAAAAATAAACGTTTACTTGGTGTGCTGCTGCCATAAGAAAGTTGGTAAAGTTATAAAATATATGTTTGATAGGTAGTCGAAAAATGCTTCAGTGTATTTTCATGGTCGTAAAATGAGCATTTCGCATTTTCTACAGTCAAATTCTAATGATAGAATCGTGCCATTTTGCAAGCGTAGATAGCGTGGCTCATTTGTCATAGGATTTGTTTTCCTGCAATGCCCCAATTCGTACAGTATGCAATACTTACACCTCATTAGAGGAGTGGAATGGTTGACTATATTGTTGTTAATTCTCTTCTCCATTGATTGATTAGACTAATAGGTATGAAATATGGGAACTCTGTGTTACATACATCTCCTTCTGCTATAATAGTAATATTCTTGGCGATGAAACATGTATCGCCTAGTTTGCCGAGTTGTTCTTGTAGTGTTTGTAGTACACGTCGTGGATTGTTCGCTATTTGGTGCTCCATTTCGAATGAGGCACTTTTTTCTCCTATTGTGAGGCGAAATCCTGATTGAGTTGTTTCAAAGCGAATATCTACAGGAATACGTCTATGGGCGTTCAGCGAGCGAAGAAATACTGTGTCCAGATTACGATATAAAATCGTATTGGGTAGTATATTTACAGCTTGATTGGTGTAAATCCATTCTCCATCTACACGATTAACGGCAAAACCTTTATCACCATAGCATAACCCATCTCCATTGTGTAAGACAATATGTGGTAATAACTGTATGCGTATAGCATTGCCACGTGCTTCAATTACCTCTCCAATCTGCTCGCCAGTGGATTTTGGACTATTCCAATTGGCCATTTTTTTTGTACGGCCATGCAGGAAATAATCAATAGCACCGCGATGAAATGTTTTGGCAGGATTGGGTATGAAATTATATTCGTACACAGATGGAGTAGATGCTGTTTGTATGTGAGGATTATGATCAATCAATTGGTCAAGTAGTTGCCTATAGTATGCTACAATATTGGTTACATAATCGCGATCTTTCAGTCTCCCCTCAATTTTGAAAGTAGTAACCCCCGCTTCTATAAGTTGCTGCAAGTACATACTGCGGTCCATATCTTGAAGCGAAAGCAGGTATCGTTGGTGTATAGGGGACCCCTCGTCGTCAAGAATTTCGTTGCCGTTTTGATCAAGAAGGTCATATTTTTGACGGCATAATTGTGCACAATATCCACGATTGGCGCTCCGATTCATCAATGCCTCCGAAAGGTAGCACAAACCGCTATAACTTACACATAATGCCCCATGCACAAAGGCTTCAAGTTCGATGGAATATTGAGATGATGTGTTTTCTGCGGCTTGGGAAAATAGAGCATGACTGATATGCGCAATATCACTAATCGATAACTCCCGAGCAAGTACAACACGGTGAAAACCTAATTTCTGCAATTTAAATATTTGTTCCGGTGTACGATTGTCACATTGTGTGGATGCATGTAACCGTATTGGAGGAAGGTCAAAATCTAATAGATGTAAGTCTTGAATAATGAGTGCATCAACTCCTACATTATGTAATTGGTACGCAAGCGAGCGCGCACGCGCGTATTCATCATCGTGGAGTAGAGTATTTAATGTTACAAGTACTTGTACTCCAAATCTATGAGCATATGTAACTAAAGTGGCTATATCTTCTATGCTATTTCCTGCTGCTTGACGAGCACCAAATTCTGGAGCACCAATGTACACCGCATCAGCACCCGCTTGAATGGCTGCTATTCCTACTTCTAAATCGCGGGCAGGTGCTAATAATGTTAGTTTACTATTTGACAATATGTGATCTATTGTTGAAACCATTCTGTTGTTATCTCAACATGTTGCTTAACTCGTACATCACTATCCCTGCTGTAACACTCACATTGAGTGAGTGTTTTGTACCATATTGTGGTATTTCAATACAACCATCTGCAGCATCTACTACTTCCTGTTGTACGCCAAATACTTCATGTCCCATAATGATAGCAGTTTTCTGATTATAAGGTAGTTGTATGTCACTTAACTTCGTAGAGCCATGGGCTTGCTCAATGGCATAAATTATGTATCCTTCAGTATGAAGTTGTTGTACGGCATCTAAGGTCTTCTCAAAATATCGCCAATCTACAGTTAATTCTGCTCCGAGTGCAGTTTTGTGGATCTCATTGTTTGGAGGACAACAGCAAATGCCACATAGCCATACTCCTTGTAAACAGAATGCATCCGCTGTACGAAAAACAGCACCAATATTGTGCTGACTACGAACATTATCAAGAATCACGATAAGTGGTACTTTTTTTGCTTCGTGAAAGGCCTCAGGGGTGAGGCGATTCATTTCTTGTATGGTAGTTTTTTGCATCGTTATTACTTTATAATATGGAATTCTGTGGTCATTCTCTTGTAAAGATAAAAGGCAAGCATATAGTCAATTTCTTTTCTTCAGGATTAATATCAATGATAAAATCCTCATGGATTGGAAGGAGAAAGTCATTCTCAAGGGTAATAAGAGTGTTGATTGTCGTTTCATCTACATGTGTTACGACACCTAGTTTTCCTTGATCAGTATCAATGACTTCATAACCCACTAAACCTTGCCATGTTGGTATAAACTCATCATTTTCACAAACATCTGACTTAAGCATATATGCTTGACAGCCTACGAGTTGTTGCGCACTTGGTTCTCCAGTAATACAATCAAGTTGCATAATCAATGAGTCGCTACCTTTACCACGCCAATCTATAACCCTAAATGGAGTTAATATATTGTTAATGTTAAGAATGAGAAATGAAGCATCTGCATTATCCCAATACTCGTTACTCATAAGGCATTGGATTTCACCTTTTTTTCCATGCGTTCGAGTGATTCTTCCAACGGATATAACTTGATCTATGGTAATCATATGTGATTAAATTTGTTCTATTTTATATTGTGCTACATATACGATATATGCCTCTACTTGGTATCCCATTTGCTCCAACAGGAGTACATAATTACGTAACTGTTCTTGATAAATATTATGGTGTTCGTGTCCAAACTTATAGTCGATGACAGTGGCTTTTCTTCCATCAATCATCACACGATCAGGACGCAAAACTTTTCCTGTTGTAGTAAGAATATCGTGTTCGTTGAGTACTTTACCGGGGTGGATGAACCATTGTTCTTTTCTCTCACGCTGCAATAGTGATTTTAGATCTTGTAATTGTTGTTGCATGACATCTTGTTGCGATGTTGTAATGCGCCCCTCATATAGCATACGCTCAAGAGCAGGTTTCGCATCTTCCCATGTGATAATTGTAGCCAACCATTCATGCATGAGAATACCCAAATCAATTGTTTCTAAAGAAGCCTCCTCGGCGAAATCATCTTCTGATCGACTGCGAAGTTTAAGACGATTACCAATAGGAGATGAAACAAATGCAGCTTCACGTGTTGCAATCTTTTCGTCATTTGCGGTAGGTATAGTAGTATTGTCGTCTTCTATATGATAGGTGTATGAGCCATCATTATTATTAATAAGTTGGGTGATGCTACTATCCTTATCTGCGTTTTGGTACTCTTGATCGCAGATGTATGACAAAAGATGACCGATACATTGAATTTTAGGCTGATGGTCTTTGTTTAGTGTATACATTGGGCCAAAACCATATAATCGATATTTGGGACGAGTAATAGCTACATATGTAAGATTTAGATTATCAATGTATTGAGAAATGGCCTCTGTGATGTAATCATCTCGGAAATGTGTTTTGAGGATTGTTTGAGATGGCGATATTGCCACTAATGGCATTTGATTGAATGGTTCTTTTGAAGGACAGCACCATAGGATTTCTTCTCTATGCCATTTTTGCAATTCCCAATTGAGAAATGGAAGAACTACAATATCAAACTCTAATCCTTTGGAATTATGGATTGTCATAATTCGTATGGTATTATTAGTAGAAGTAGATGGTATAGAAAAACTATCTTTTTTCTGTTCCCAATATTCTAAAAATGCACCTAAATCTGCTACGCGATCTTGAGAGAATTGATAAACTTTATCCTGAAAAGCAGTCAGATATGGTGATGCCCCATCTATTTGATAAAGGTGCAAGAAATTAATCAACATTTGAATTTGTTCATATAGTGGCAAGTCAAATGTCTGCTTTATCGTATCTTCTATTTCCGGTGTTAGCAAAATATTCAGCTGATCTGCAGTAGAATGAATAATAGAATTGACGATATCATTATCATCCTTTGTGTATTTTTGCAAAATAGCCACTAGTAGCTGGACAGATGCGTGAGAATGAATACGCATACCGTCTGCTGATTGCACTTTATATCCTCTACTGATAAGGAAGTTTGCAGCCATTGCTGCTTGAAAACCCTTGCGAGTTAATATGGCTACACGACTCAAGTCAATTTGCTCCTCAACTAACTGTTGTAGTAATTTATCAAGAGCTTCTAAACATTGTTCGGTAGTATTTCCTGTTTTTTGGTCGAAAAATTCAAGATGAAATACCCCTGGTATTTCTTTTTTTGCTTTTTGATGCATTGCATCGTATGAGTATATCTGCTCAATAGCTTGTGCGAGTGGATTATCTTCCCATTGGTTGCTGTGAATAAGATCTTTCACCCATTGACTATATCCTTGCATTATCCATTCGTTACGCTCTATAAGCAAGGGAGCTGAACGCCAATTGTATTCCATTTTCGGCTCTCTGACAGAATGAAACTCTTTATTTATCTCGTTTAAAAGACGCCAATCTGAATTTCTCCATCGATAAATACTTTGTTTTACATCCCCCACGATTAGATTATTATAACTTTTGCTCTCAGCTTCAGTAATTAATGGGTGAAAGTTTTGCCATTGTAGTGCACTTGTATCTTGAAATTCATCAATCATAAAATGATGCAAGTATTGTCCCATTCGTTCATAAATAAATGGTGCATCTTGTCCGTCAATAACGTCATGAATGAGCATATTGATAGCCGACATGGGTAGTCGCCCTATCTTTTTATTTGTTGCCTCTACTTGTTTTGCCACATCTTGTAGTAGCCCGATAGTGTAAATGTTACGAAGAATAGCTTGCGCGGTATTGTAAATAACAATCTCTTTTTCGAATATCTCGGCTAATTCGATGAATAATGGTTGTAATTTGGAATAGTATAGGTCTAGGATGTCACGTTGTTGATTTTTATTTGTTTTGCTTTTCGTGTATAAGTAGTTTGGATTGTCAATAACCTGGTAAAAGGTATTACTTAGTCCTTTGGCTATTAGTGTTTTAGGATCTTTTCTAAAATTCCCTAAAACCTTTGATGATAAACCATCAATACCATCAATTAATGAGTTAATTTTTTGTATCGTTCTCGCAACATGTTGAGTTGTAGTGTGTGTGATTTGCTTAAGTTCTAATTGGTATGCTGCAATACGCTTCTTATCTGCAAAAAACTCATTTACCTCTGCCATATGGCGTATTAGTTTCTCTTGTAATAGGTTTCGTGAGAACTGGCTGATGGATTCGTGTGGATTCCAGTATGCGTCATTTTCAAGATTTGATAAGGAAAATTCTGTGATCCAAGATGCAACATCTGCATTTTTTGCATCTTGGTAATTCCTAAGGCTACGGAAGATGTCATCTACTGCTTGCTGCATCACTTCCTTACCATCCATGGCTAATTCATAGGTGGTGGACAATCCTAACTCTAAAGCAAAAGTACGAATGACTTGCTGAAAAAAGCCATCAATAGTGGATACGAAAAAGCGATTATAATCTTGAAGAATGCCAATTAATAGATGTTTAGCATACGATTGAATGGTGGATATGTTCGTCTGTAAGTGAGCGATTAAATCCTTTCGAAAAGGTGATTGGGTTGGAGATGAAGATAGCACATATAGGGCTTGTAAGATTCGCTCTTTCATTTCTGCAGTGGCTTTCTTAGTGAAAGTAACTGCCAAGATATGCCCATGTGGCATAAAGTGGTCGCGCTGTACATGATAGTCATGAAAGAGCATTAATAGATACTCTCTCGTCAATGTATGTGTTTTACCACTTCCTGCAGATGCTTTGTATATACTGAGCATATCTTAGTATGTAGTTGAGCCTAATTGAAAATATGTAGCTGTCCTCCAGTAGCTAGATTGCGATAACTTGTTCGATAGATTTTCATTGGCTCGCGTGTTAGACCTTTAGTTGGCACACAATAGCCATAACTAATATCGTAATGTTCCCCGCAAATCTCACACTTAGTAAATAATCCATCAACTATCAGTGGTTTATCTTTTCGTACGCAATGTGGGCAACATAAATCTGCTGCGTGATAGGAATTATCCATCCCGACCCATATCAATAATCCTGCATAACCGATATAGTCTTCTAGAAACGTGCGCTCTGTGATAACCATTGTTTGAAAACCATTCTCTACCACAAAATTTGGATGTTCACGTGTGATGTAGACTGTATAGTTTACAGGAGTATTAGGTATTGAGCTGCGGTAATTAATATCCTTACATCCGCTCAATATTGTCATGATTCCTATTATGATGAATAGGTGCTTCATTAGTCAATACTATGTAGGTATACGCGGAAGATAAGTGTACTATAAGGAGGAATAAAATTAGAGTTGCCCTCTTTGCCTGAACCATTCTCACCATAGGCTAACTCATATGGAATATAAAATTCATATTCTCCAAATTGATACATCTTTTTCAATCCTTCAGCAAAGCCGGGAACAAAAGAACTAACATACCCTGCATATTTCTCGTTGGAATCAAATACGTATCCATTGATAAGTTTACCTTTATAGTCAATAGTGACTATTTTAGCATCATCAGGACGAGCGGATTTGTCCCAACCTTTTTCAATGCATTTGTATTGTAAGCCTGTAGGGGTAGTTACAACACCTTCTTTTTTTGCATTATCTTGCAACCATAGTTGATTTTGAATCTTCCAATCCAACCATCCATCTCTTTTGCAACCGCAGACGAGTACGATTACAAGCAGCAAACTAATTATTTTCGTTGTTTTTTTCATATATTTTTTATTATGTTTTATTCATACTACTTTATTGTGCCAACCATAAACTTGGATTCAAGATACTACGGTCTTTGTATATTTGAAAATACAATTCTGTTTTGTTGTCTTCGCTTGTATCTGTTTGTATTTGTCCAATAGCCTGTTTAGCTTGCAATTTATCACCTTGCTTTACATATATCTTCGCTAATTGTGAATATACGCTTCGATAGTTACCATGTTGAACAATTACTGCATAACTGCCATTCATTTGTGCACACCATGTTACTTCTCCTTCATAAATGGCACGGGCATCAGCACCACTAACGGTTTGTAGATAGATACCTTTGTTCTCAATGGTCACATGTTCGTGTATGGGATGCTGATGTTTACCAAAATATCCACTGATAAATCCTTTTTCTACAGGCCATGGCATACGTCCTTGGTTGGCCTCAAATCCTCCTGCTATGAGCTGTTGCTCTTTAGTGAGTGTAGTGGTAGTTCGTACTTGTTTGGAGATTAACTCCTCAATTTTCTTATTTAGCTGATCTACTTTTTTCTGTTGCTCTTTTTGTTTTGCGATTAAATCTTTTTCTTTCTTCTTGAGTGATTTCAGCATATCTTTTTGTTTGCGTTCATCGCGGGTAAGCTTATCTTGTTCTCGTTTTTGTGATTGCAGCGCAGTTGATCGATTAGTCTTTCGCTCTTCTAATAGCGAGTTCTGTATATCTATTTCTGTCTGTAATGATTCAATTTTTTGGACTTGTTCTTTTCTATAGGCGGCAAATTGTTGCATATATTCTACTCTACGCATCAGTTGCTTAAAGTTCTCTGCAGAGAGGAGAAATAATAGAGGTGATTGCTGCATATCAGCATAGTGGGTTTCGCGTATCAGGCGGGCATAATCATTTTTTGCTTCTTCTAATTCTTGTTGTAGAGATGTACGCTTTTGGCGAAGCGTACTCATTTCTCCATTCAAGGTGTTAATTTCGCTCTGAATATTACGAATGAGTTTTTTGCGCGTTTTGATGTCATTGTTGAGCAAATTGAGTTTATTCTCTGTTGCCGTCTCATTCTTTTTTGTTTGCTTGAGCATCTTGCTTGTTTCTTCCAATTGTTGCTGCAACTCACGTTGTTGCTTCTGCAACTCTTTCACATTTTGTGCTGCCATTGGCATGGCTAATAGCATACATATGTATAGGATAAGTTGAATTCTCATAATGGCAATATCTCGCGTAAGCTTACTGATTTATATTTGTTACTATTTGTTCGCGTAGGTTGCGATAGGGTGTTTTTTTCACTATTTAGGATATTGTAAGATAATGTAATTTGGTGATCCCCTAAAGCCATAATCCACTTATTAGTTGTAGTAGTTCCTGCAACAGTTGACTGAGTTACAAAATTCTGCAATGTAGTATATGATATATCTGGTTTCACCATATGATTAATACTCTCATAAGTTATTGCGGTGTAGCGTCGATTCATTTTTTCATAAACAAAAATACTATCAGGTGTAGCTTCTGCTCGTACTAACTCAATACCCAACATGGGTTGCAATGAAATAATGATTAGTTCATTTGGCCATAAGCGTACTGCACAATTCATCACATATTGTTGATCATCTATTCCCAACGTAGCTTGTCCCCGTAATGATAAGGACTGATATGATGGTTGCTCTGCAATTTGTTTCTTTACCGAACAAGCGGATAAGACTATTATGCTGAAGAGTACAACTAGTATATTTATCTTCTTCACTTGCATTGTTTCTTGATAGCTTTATAATGCATTTTAATTTCTTTATCCACTACTTCGGTTGAGTTATCTATTGCTCGTTCTATGAAGAATAGCGCCGACTGATAATCTCCTTTCTTGTACAATATCCATGCGTATGTGTCAAGGTATATTGGATTTGTTGGCTCGCGCATAATGGTGATATGGGATAATTGCTCAGCACGATTGAGGTCACCGCCAC
>Ga0233379_1000037_pt1 | contig 19847 bp, 21 predicted proteins | sample ElkDunMinimDraft_8_FD_180679 | JGI IMG/M metagenome (GOLD analysis project Ga0233379, IMG submission 180679) | Fecal eukaryotic communites from dung pellets of Tule Elk in California, USA - Elk Dung F1 | ecosystem: Host-associated > Mammals > Digestive system > Large intestine > Fecal | place...
TGCATCGTTAGTGTAAATAAATCTTTTCGCTAAATTTTTAATATACATATTACCATTTTAACATATATATCCAAATTCTTCTTGATTGGAACAGAATTCACACACCCTCCAATAATTGTTTCATACCCTGTGATTTGTAATATGATTTAGGATAAAATGAGTGACTTAAATCGGTCAAAATGTTACTAAATCAATAAAAAACGCACTGTGAATTATACTGTGAATTCCAGTTCGTTTTCCAATGTGTTTTGCTATGTTTACGCCTCTGAAGTAAACTCATTAACATTTAACAGAGCGTTTTATTTTAAATGCCAATTCAAAAATATTAGTGGCAAATACATGTATAAATCAATATGCTATAAGGCAAATATATAGAGGTAATTTATAAAAGCACCTCGGTTGCATAAAGGTGTTTTTTCTCTTATAATTATAGTCAAATATAGTCAAAGTCAGAATGGGTTAAAATTACAATACTTATTACAGCATAAGTTTAGATTGGAGGAGGGCAGATGAAAAACATATCTGACATTATAGAAACTTACTTGAAGAAGGTTTTAAACCAAAGCGAACAAGATATAGTCATAATAAAAAGAAGTGAAATTGCAGATAAATTTCAATGTGTACCTTCACAAATTAATTATGTAATTAATACAAGATTTACGACAGAAAAAGGTTATTTAGTTGAAAGTAAAAGAGGTGGGGGAGGTTATATAAGAATTTCTAAAATAAAATTATATGACCATTCACAGTTGTTAGATCAATTACTTCAATTAGTTGATAAAAAGGTATCTCAACAAATGGCAGAAAACATAATCTATAGGTTAGTAGATGAGGATATAGTTTCTGTGAGAGAAGCCAGAATCATGATAAGTGTTATAAATAGAAACACTATCAATATGGATTTGCCTAAAAGAGACGAGATAAGAGCTCGTTTAATGCATGCTATGCTTAATAGTTTGAAGTACGAATAAAAGAGGTGATGAAGTTGGTTTGTCAGGAATGTAATGAAAACCCGGCTACTATTCATTTCACAAAAATTATAAATGGAGAGAAGACGGAGTTTCAATTATGTGAAAATTGCTCGAAGAAAAAAGGGGATATGGTGTTATTTAATAATGTTAATGGTCCCTTCTCTATTCACAACTTACTAGCTGGACTAATGAATCTTGATAATAATTTTGAACAAAAGCAAAAAAGCTCTATCCAAGAAACTGAGGAATTACACTGTCAAAAGTGTAAAATGACATATTCACAATTTACTAATTTAGGAAGATTCGGTTGTTCAGAATGTTATAAGGTTTTTGATAAACAATTAATGCCTATACTAAGAAGACTGCATAGTGGAAATTCTTCACATACAGGGAAGATTCCGCAAAGAATCGGGGGCTCCATCAATTTACAAAGGCAAATAGATGATTTAAAAAAGGCTTTACAAGTAAGCATACAGCAAGAGGAGTTTGAAAGGGCAGCAGAATTAAGAGATGAAATTCGCACTCTTGAAAAGGCAATGAGTAGCTCCATAGATGGAGGTGAACATAGTTGAGTTTAGAAAAATTCATTGATAGCTCTGTTAGTTCTTGGATGATTGGAGAAGGTCCAGAGTCAGATATCGTATTAAGTTGTCGTGTTCGACTAGCGAGAAACTTAAAGAATCATACTTTTTCAACCTTACTAAAAGAAGCAGAAGCGAACGAAATCATCAGTAAAATTGACGATAGCACCAAAAAGTTGCAAGAAGAAAAAGGCTTAGAATTACTCAAAATGGAGAAAATGAAGCCACTTGAAAAAAGGGTGCTAGTGGAGAAGCATTTGATTAGTCCGCTATTAGCAGAAGCATCTCCATATGGTGCTTGTTTGCTCTCACCAGATGAGCAAATAAGCATTATGCTAAACGAAGAAGATCATATTCGAATTCAATGTATTTTATCTGGATTACAGCTATTTGAAGCGTTAAGGATTGCAAATGAATTAGATGACACAATTGAAAGTGTAGTAGACTATGCTTTTGATGAGAAAAAGGGGTATCTGACCTGCTGTCCAACTAATGTGGGAACAGGGTTAAGGGCATCTGTCATGATGCACTTACCAGGACTAGTACTTACACAGCAAATAAACCGCATTATTCCAGCTATTAACCAACTTGGTTTAGTTGTTAGAGGAATTTACGGGGAAGGTAGCGAAGCATTAGGTAATATCTTTCAAATATCCAACCAAATAACATTGGGCAAATCTGAACAAGAAATTGTGCAAGATTTGACAAGTGTAGTTCAACAAATCATTACACAAGAAAGCTTAGCAAGAGAAACATTAGTTAATAATTCTAACATACAATTAGAAGATAGAGTATTTAGATCATTAGGCATTCTTTCAAATGCTAGGATTATCGAGACAAAAGAAGCAGCAAAATGTTTATCAGATGTAAAAATGGGTATAGATTTAGGCTATATTAAAAATATATCGAAAAATATCCTTAATGAAATGCTCGTTTTAACACAGCCGGGTTTTCTTCAGCAATATGCGGGCCGTGAACTAAAAGCACATGAGAGGGATTACCGTCGTGCAGCTTTTATTAGAGCTAGTCTAAAACTTGAATCGCAAAAAGAGTGAGGAGGCAAACATATGATGTTCGGAAGATTTACAGAAAGAGCACAGAAAGTATTAGCTTTAGCACAAGAAGAAGCCATTCGTCTAGGACATAATAATATTGGTACAGAGCATATTCTATTAGGACTTGTCCGAGAGGGAGAAGGAATTGCTGCCAAAGCATTAGCGGCTTTAGGATTAGGTGCGGAAAAAATTCAAAATGAAGTAGAAACATTGATTGGGCGAGGACAAGAAGCTGCACAAACAATTCATTACACTCCTCGTGCTAAAAAAGTGATTGAGTTGTCTATGGATGAAGCTAGAAAGCTCGGCCATTCATATGTAGGAACAGAGCATATCTTATTAGGCCTTATTCGTGAGGGAGAAGGAGTTGCTGCCAGAGTTTTAACAAACTTGGGTGTAAGCTTGAATAAAGCTCGTCAGCAAGTACTTCAATTGCTTGGAAGCAATGAGTCTGCAGGGCATCAAGGAAATACTTCCTCTGCAGTGAGTACACCAACTTTAGATAGTTTAGCACGTGATTTAACTGTTACAGCAAGAGAAGGTAGCTTAGATCCAGTTATCGGACGAAGTAAAGAAATTCAACGTGTTATTGAAGTACTAAGTCGACGTACTAAAAACAATCCTGTGTTAATAGGGGAGCCAGGTGTAGGTAAAACTGCTATTGCTGAAGGGTTAGCCCAACAAATTGTAAATAATGAAGTGCCGGAAATTTTAAGAGATAAGCGAGTTATGACACTCGATATGGGTACAGTTGTTGCTGGTACGAAATACCGTGGTGAATTTGAGGACCGATTAAAAAAAGTAATGGATGAAATCCGTCAAGCAGGCAATATCATTCTGTTTATCGACGAACTTCATACATTGATTGGTGCTGGTGGTGCAGAAGGTGCAATTGATGCTTCGAATATATTAAAACCTTCCCTAGCTCGTGGTGAGCTACAATGTATTGGGGCGACAACATTAGATGAGTATCGTAAATATATTGAAAAAGATGCAGCTTTAGAAAGACGTTTCCAACCAATCCAAGTAGATGAACCAACAATTGAAGAATCAATTCAAATCTTATTCGGCTTGCGTGACCGTTATGAAGCACACCACCGAGTATCAATTACGGATGAAGCGATTGAAGCTGCTGTAAAAATGTCAGATCGCTACATTTCAGACCGTTTCTTGCCTGACAAAGCTATTGATTTAGTTGATGAAGCAGGCTCTAAAGTTCGTTTGCGTTCTTTTACAACACCACCTAATCTAAAAGAATTGGAAGTGCAGTTGGAAGAAGTTCGTAAAGAAAAAGATGCAGCTGTTCAAAGTCAAGAGTTTGAGAAAGCCGCATCTTTACGAGATACAGAACAACGTCTTCGTCAAAAATTAGATGATACGAAGAAAAGCTGGAAAACAAAGCAAGGTAAGGAAAATAGCGAAGTGACAGTGGACGACATTGCAACTGTTGTCTCTAACTGGACTGGTGTGCCGGTTACGAGGTTGGCTCAAACTGAAACTGAAAAACTGCTTAAGATGGAAGAAATTCTACACAAACGCGTAATTGGGCAGGAAGAAGCGGTTAAAGCGGTAGCGAAAGCAGTTCGTCGTGCGCGTGCCGGATTAAAAGATCCAAAAAGACCAGTTGGTTCATTTATCTTCCTTGGACCAACAGGGGTTGGTAAAACGGAGCTGGCAAGAGCTCTTGCAGAAGCTATTTTTGGAGACGAGGATGCTATGATTCGCATAGACATGTCAGAATTCATGGAGAAACATTCAACATCCAGATTAGTAGGTTCTCCTCCAGGGTATGTAGGTTATGAAGAAGGCGGACAATTGACAGAAAAGGTAAGAAGAAAACCATATTCTGTAGTCCTACTTGATGAAATTGAGAAAGCACACCCTGATGTCTTCAATATTCTTTTACAAGTACTTGAAGATGGAAGATTGACTGATTCTAAAGGTCGTACGGTAGACTTTAGAAATACGATTTTAATCATGACTTCTAATGTTGGTGCTTCCGCATTGAAACGAAATAAATACGTTGGTTTTAATGTACAGGATGAAGGCGAAGATTATAAAGATATGAAAGGCAAAGTGCTTGAGGAATTGAAAAAAGCATTCCGTCCAGAGTTTTTGAATCGTATTGATGAAATGATTGTTTTCCATTCATTAGAGAAAAAACATTTACAAGAAATTGTACACTTATTGTCTAATCAATTAATTAAACGATTGGGAGAACAAGATATTAGAATAGAATTAACAGATGCAGCTATAGAGAAAATAGCAGAAGAAGGCTATGATCCAGAATATGGTGCACGACCAATCCGCAGAGCTATTCAAAAACATGTTGAGGATCATTTATCCGAAGAGTTATTGAAGGGCAATTTGGAGAAGGGGAAACTTGTTCGAATTGATGTAGAAAATGATGAATTTACAGTAAAACTAGCTGAAGCTGCAACATCAAGTAAATAGCATTGGAAAAATGCACAGCGATTAGCAATCCTGTGCATTTTTTAATACTTTTTTAATAAATTTCTTTTATAATGAACTATGGGATAAAATTTGTTATTAATTGAACAAACTTTATATATATTAGGATAATAAAAAGCAAAGAAAGGGGGGAGGAGCTTTGGCAAAAAAGAAAACAAAATTCATGTGTCAATCCTGTGGGTATGAATCACCCAAATGGATGGGAAAGTGTCCAGGGTGTGGTGCATGGAACCAAATGGTTGAAGAAGTAGAAATCGTAAAGCCTCAACGGAAGGGGGCTTTCACACATAGTGTAACCAATGGTCAAACGCGTGTTAAAGCAACTCCAATCACAACAATTGAATCCATACATGAATCCCGTATGCTCACAGATCTTAAAGAGTTAAATAGAGCATTAGGGGGAGGTATTGTTTATGGGTCATTAGTGTTAATTGGTGGAGATCCAGGTATAGGAAAATCAACTTTGCTATTGCAAGTTTCTGCACAATTAGCTAATAAAAATCAAAAGGTACTTTACGTATCTGGAGAGGAATCAGTGAAGCAAACGAAGCTGCGAGCTGATCGTTTAGGAACGGTATCAGATAATTTATTCGTATTTTCAGAGACGGATATGGATTTTATTGAACAGGCAATTGAAGAAGTACAACCGAGTTTGGTGATTATTGACTCCATTCAGACCGTATTTCAACCAGAAGTAACATCAGCTCCAGGAAGTGTTTCTCAAGTTAGAGAGTGTACTGCTTCTTTAATGAGAATAGCGAAAACAAAAGGTATAGCTATATTTATTGTGGGTCATGTTACAAAAGAAGGGAATATAGCTGGACCTAGACTGTTGGAACATATGGTAGATACTGTGTTGTATTTTGAAGGGGAGAGACATCACACATATCGAATTTTGCGTGCTGTTAAGAATCGTTTCGGATCGACTAATGAAATGGGCATATTTGAAATGAAAGAACTCGGTTTAGAAGAGGTCGAGAATCCATCTGAAATCTTTTTAGAAGAACGTTCTCAAGGTGCATCTGGTTCGACTGTTGTTGCTTCCATGGAAGGAACAAGACCAGTATTAGTAGAAATACAGGCACTTATTTCCCCGACAAGCTTTGGAAACCCTAGAAGGATGGCGACGGGCATTGATTATAACAGAGTAACTCTCTTGATGGCCGTACTAGAAAAACGAGTAGGTTTGCTACTACAAAACCAGGATGCTTATCTGAAGGTAGCAGGTGGCGTTAAGTTAGATGAACCAGCGATTGATTTAGCTATTGCAGTAAGCATAGCTTCAAGCTTCCGAGACAAACCAACGCAACAGACCGATTGTATTATTGGGGAAGTTGGTTTGACGGGAGAGGTTCGTCGTGTATCAAGAATAGAGCAAAGAGTACAAGAAGCAGCGAAATTAGGCTTTGAACGAATTATTCTTCCACAAAATAATCTTAGTGGTTGGAATCCTCCAAAGGGAATAGAAGTAATTGGTGTATCGACTGTTTCAGAAGCTTTAAAGCATGTATTAGGAGGATAATTATGACAGAAAAAAGGGCTGACAAAACAAAATCAGAAATACTACAGCTTGTGTCTCCCGGTACGCCATTACGTGATGGAATTGACAATGTTTTAAGAGCTAACACAGGTGGTTTAATAGTTGTTGGTTATAATGAAAAAGTAAAAGCTATTGTAGAAGGCGGATTTTCAATCGGATGTCCATATTCTCCAAGTGCGCTATATGAATTAGCTAAGATGGATGGGGCAATTGTTTTAAATGAAGAGGCTGACAAAATTTTGTTGGCAAATACTCAGTTAGCTCCTCAATCTGCATTTTCATCAAGTGAAACAGGGATGAGGCACCGTACAGCAGAGCGGGTAGCAAAAGAAACGAAAGCATTAGTTATTGCTATTTCCCAAAGACGTAATATTATCACAGTTTATCAAGGGAATTTCCGTTACTCATTAATTGATATGGGTGTCATTTTAACGAAAGCGAATCAAGCGGTTCAAACTTTGGAGAAATATAAAGTTGTATTAAATCAAAGCATAAGCGGATTGGGTTTATTAGAATTTGAGGATGTAGTCACATATGCTGATTTGTTACGCGTATTGCAACGTTTCATTATGTTCATCCGTATTAAAAATGAACTATTATCTTATTTGACAGAGCTTGGTGTCGAAGGGCGACTTATTCGCTTGCAGATGAATGAGGTAATTACTTCTCTAGAAGAAGAAGGAGAACTAATTATTCAAGACTATATGTTCTCGTCTGAGTCTGATGCTAAGGAAATATTAGAAAAGTTCCAGGAACTATCTCAGCAGCCATTTATAGAGGATAGTACAATTTTAAAGGCATTAGGCTTTAATGGCTATGTTCCTTTAGATGAGACAATTATTCCAAGAGGCTACAGAATGCTTCATAAAATTCCAAGACTACCTGCTTTGATCATTGATAATCTGGTGCAGACATTCAAAAACTTTACAGTTATTATGAATGCTAGTGTAGAACAATTGGATGATGTAGAAGGAATTGGTGAAGTCAGGGCGAAAAAAATTAGAGAGGGTTTACGACTAATAAAGAATCATTTACATGCTGAAAGAACCATTTAGTGGTTGCTAGATACAAATTTCATTATTTTAGTTAGAAGATGACAGAAAATAGTCTTATTTACTTGTTTAAAAGGGACAATAGGAACTTTTGATATATGTTAGAGCGGTTAAATTTGTGTTACAAATAAGAAACAACAGAGAATATACGTTAAAAATAGGTTAAGTTGTTTATAATGAAAATAAATAGGGAGGTGAAGGAATGTTAAAGCGTATTATTCAAGCATGTTTGTTTATTTTAGGAGGAACGTTAGGTGTTATTTTAATTCCTAAATTATTAATTTTTATTAGTGCTGAAGATATTATATATGTTAACAATCCTTATGTAACAGCGATTTTAGGCGGACTTATATTTTTTCTTTTAACTTTTTGGGCAGTAGATTATGTAATTAATTTAATTAAATGGATGGAAGAAGTCATTGTAAAAGTGCCGATAGGAGATATCATTTCTGGTACATTAGGATTAATTGCTGGTCTTTTAGTTGCCTTTTTAATCAATTATGCTATCACATCCATTAATTTTCCGTTCATAAACACAGTAGTTCCAATTGTTACTACCTTATTATTTGGATATTTGGGCTTTCAAGTTGGTACGAAAAAACGCGATGAGTTATTAACCTTGATGAAAATGAATAAGAAAAAAGCAAATGACCAATTTGGTAATGCAATACAAGAAGCATCCACTACTTCTTCATATAAAATACTAGATACTAGTGTTATTATTGATGGAAGAATTGCGGATATATGCCAAACAGGCTTTGTAGAAGGTACATTGGTTATTCCTCAGTTCGTATTAGAAGAACTACAGCATATTGCCGATTCATCAGATGCGTTGAAAAGAAATCGAGGACGCAGAGGTCTTGATATTTTAAACCGTATTCAGAAAGAACTAGCTATTAATGTAGATTTTTATGAGGGTGATTTTGAAGATATTCAAGAAGTGGATAGCAAGTTAATTAAACTGGCAAAAATCATGCAAGGTGTATTAGTAACGAATGACTTCAACTTAAATAAAGTTTGTGAATTTCAAAATGTACCCGTTTTAAATATTAACGATTTAGCAAATGCAGTAAAACCAGTTGTAATACCTGGCGAAGAAATGAATGTCCTTGTCATTAAAGATGGGAAAGAACAAAATCAAGGTGTTGCCTATTTGGATGACGGAACGATGATCGTTGTAGAAGGTGGGCGTGACTTTATTGGCAAGCAAATTGATGTAGTTGTAACAAGTGTACTGCAAACATCAGCGGGTCGAATGATATTTGCTAAACCAAAACTACTTGAGAAAGCATTATAGGGAGATTGGAGAAAAATCATATATGTTTTATGATGTTATTATACTTGCAGCTGGACAGGGTAAAAGGATGAAGGCAGGAAAAAATAAAGTATTTTTAAATATTGCTAATGAACCGCTTATTGTTCATACGTTAAGGGTTTTTGACCATGATCCTCATTGCAACAGCATCATCTTACCTATCAATCAATCTGAGCAAATGCTTTTTGATGATATTTTAGAGAAATATTGTTTTCAAACACCTATTACATTTGTAACAGGTGGGAAAGAAAGACAGAACAGCGTGTATAATGGATTAACAGCTATACAAGGACCAGAGGAGGGTATCGTCCTTGTTCACGATGGTGCCCGCCCTTTTGTAGATCAGAAAACGATTGATTCGCTGGTCGAAAAGACTAAAGAAATGGGAAATGCTATTCCAGGTGTCCGTGTGAAAGATACAATTAAACGAGTGCAAGAGGGACAAGTAATTGATACCATTGAACGGTCAAGCTTGTGGGCAGTGCATACGCCACAAGCTTTTCGTCTGTCATTACTGAAAAAGGCGCATCGTTTTGCAGAAGAGAATCAGTACTTAGGTACGGATGATGCCAGTTTGGTTGAATGGATTGGTGAAAAGGTTTATATGGTAGAAGATTGTTATAATAATATAAAAATAACAACTCCTGAGGATTTGGATTTTGCAGAAATAATTCTGAAGAAGCAAAGAGATAACAGAAATAAAGGAGAATGAATGATGTTTCGAATTGGACAAGGTTTTGATGTGCACCAGTTAGTAGAAAATAGACCTTTAATTATCGGTGGAATCACAATTCCTTATGAAAAAGGATTGTTGGGGCATTCAGATGCTGATGTATTATTACATACAGTAGCGGATGCTTGCTTAGGGGCAGTGGCTGAAGGAGATATCGGAAAACATTTTCCAGATACAGATCCTGAGTTTAAAGATGCGGACTCTGCGAAACTTCTTCAGCGCGTATGGAATATTGTAAAAGAAAAAGGCTATGAACTTGGGAATATTGATTGTACAATCATTGCGCAAAAACCTAAAATGTTGCCATATATCCCGCAAATGAGAGCACGTATAGCAGCGCTATTAGAAACATCTATTGAAAATGTTAATGTGAAGGCTACAACAACAGAGAAGCTAGGCTTTACAGGCAGAGGCGAAGGAATTGCTTCACAAGTATGTGTTTTAATTAAGAAAAAATAAGTGAAATATCTTTTTTCCTTAATAGCTCAGTGTTAAAATGGATAAATGCTTAAAGGGAAATGATACTAATGATATTAATTTTTGCATAGGAGGCGTCAGGAATGGGAGACAACATCAGAGTGCGTTATGCCCCAAGTCCAACGGGTCATTTACATATAGGGAATGCTCGTACAGCACTTTTTAATTATTTATTTGCGCGTCATAATGGCGGTAAATTTATTATTCGAATCGAAGATACAGATCAAAAGCGTAATATCGCTGGCGGAGAAGAAAGCCAGTTGAAATACTTGAAATGGTTAGGCATTGACTGGGATGAAAGTATAGATGTTCCAGGCGAATATGGGCCATACCGTCAATCAGAGAGAAATGATATTTATAAAAAATATTACACAGAACTAATGGAAAAAGATTTAGCGTATAAATGTTATTGTACAGCTGAGGAACTAGAAGCTGAGCGTGAAGAACAATCTGCTCGTGGGGAAACACCTCAATACTCTGGTAAGTGTCGTCATTTAACTGCGGATGAGCAAGCAAAGCTAGAAGCAGAAGGAAGAATGCCAAGTATTCGTTTCGCTGTTCCGAAGGGTAAAACGTACACTTTCAACGATATGGTCAAGGGTGAGGTATCTTTTGAATCAGATGGAATCGGCGACCACGTTATCGTGAAAAAGGATGGCATCCCGACGTACAATTTTGCTGTAACAGTAGATGACTATTTAATGAAAATTTCACACGTATTACGTGGAGATGATCATATTTCTAATACACCTAAGCAATTGATGATTTATGAAGCGCTAGGTTGGGAGACTCCAATCTTCGGACATATGACATTGATTGTAAATGAAAGTCGTAAAAAATTAAGTAAACGTGATGAATCAATTATTCAGTTCATCGAACAATATGAAGAATTAGGTTATTTACCAGAAGCACTATTCAATTTTATTGCACTTCTTGGTTGGGCTCCTGGTGGGGAAGAGGAAATCTTCACGAAGGAACAATTCATCGAAATTTTCGATGCGAACAGATTATCTAAATCTCCGGCGCTTTTCGATAAGCAAAAGCTAACTTGGATGAACAATCAGTATTTGAAAAACTTAGATGTAGACCGTTTGACTGAATTATCATTACCTCATTTAATAAAAGCAGGTCGCATTGTAGAACCGTTATCAGAAGAGGACATGCGATGGGTAAAAAGTTTAGTAGCTCTATATCAAGAAAAGATGAGCTATGGAGCAGAAATCGTTCCATTATCTGAAGTTATTTTCAAGGAAGAAATTGAATTTGATGAAGAAGGAAAAGCAGTATTAGCCGAAGAGCAAGTACCGGAAGTATTAGCAGCTTTCCTTGCAGAAATCGAAGCGATGGAAGCTTTTGAACCGGATGCGATTAAGGCTGCTATGAAAGTTGTGCAAAAAGCAACGGGTCATAAAGGGAAAAAACTTTTTATGCCAATTCGTGTAGCTACAACAGGGCAAACACATGGTCCAGATTTACCACAAGCGATTGCTCTAATTGGTAAAGAAAAAATAAAAAAACGTCTGACAAGTATTTTGGATTAACAAAAAGACAAAAATATAATATAGTATAAATTAATTATAGAATGCGTAGATGGAGAGAAGTAAAAAAGTAATGCTTTTTAGAGAGAACCACCGTAGGCTGCAAGTGGTTTAAGCTAGCTTTTTGAAATGCACTCTGGAGCCTTATGCTGAACCTATTAGTAAGCATGAGCGGTGTCAAACCGTTATTATGTAAGAGTTGGGAAGATAGACACTGACGTAGTCAGAACCTTTTTCCAAACAGAGTGGAACCGCGCTAATTTCGAGCGTCTCTGTCATATGACAGGGACGCTTTTTGATTTTGATTATTCTTATACGAATATCGGTGATAAGGGAGAAGGGATAGAAATTGTTAAGAATATTAAAAGAAGATATTGATATTATTTTTGACCAAGATCCAGCTGCAAGAAGCTATTTAGAAGTTATTTTAACCTATTCAGGTTTACATGCTGTTTGGGCACACCGACTTGCTCATGTATTTTATATAAAAAAGCTGTATTTCCTTGCCCGTGTTATATCACAAATTAGTCGATTTTTCACAGGTATAGAGATTCATCCAGGTGCCCGCATTGGCAGAAAGTTTTTCATCGACCATGGTATGGGAGTCGTTATAGGAGAAACATGTGAGATTGGCGATAATGTTACAGTATTCCAAGGTGTGACATTAGGGGGGACAGGAAAAGAAAAAGGAAAAAGGCATCCGACAATTGAGAATAATGTACTGATTGCTACTGGTGCGAAAGTATTAGGCTCCATTACAGTTGGCGAAAATTCGAAAATAGGTGCTGGTTCTGTTGTGCTAAAAGAAGTGCCTCCGAATTCTACGGTTGTGGGTATACCAGGTAAAGTAGTAATTCAAGATGGTGTACGTTTGCAGCATAAATTAAATCATTCAGATTTACCAGACCCTACAGGTGACCGTATTTATAAACTTGAGCAAGAGTTAAGTAGATTAAAGCAAGAACTTCAGTTTTTACAGAAAGAAAGGAGCAAATGACGTGGCTATTAAACTTTACAATACAATGACTCGACAAAAAGAGGATTTCCAGCCTATTGAAGAAGGGAAAGTAAAAATGTATGTATGCGGACCTACTGTGTACAATTACATCCACATTGGAAATGCTCGTCCAGCCATCGTATTTGATACAGTAAGAAAGTATTTGCAATTTAGAGGATATGACGTAATGTTTGTATCCAACTTTACAGACGTTGATGATAAAATTATCCGTGTAGCAAATGAATTAGGAGAAGATGTACCGACAGTTTCAGAACGATTTATTAAAGCATACTTTGAAGATGTTCATTCATTAGGATGCAGTGAAGCGGATGCTCACCCGCGAGTGACTGAAAGTATCGACATTATTATTGAATTTGTGCAAACATTGATCAATAAAGGTTTTGCTTATGAGGCAGATGGTGATGTTTACTACCGTACGCGTAAGTTTGAAGGGTACGGAAAACTGTCCCATCAAGAAATTAATGAGCTTCAAGCAGGTGCTCGAATTGAAGTAGGAGACAAAAAACAAGACCCGTTAGATTTTGTTTTATGGAAATCGGCAAAAGAGGGAGAAATATATTGGGAAAGTCCGTGGGGAAAAGGTCGTCCTGGTTGGCATATTGAGTGCTCTGCTATGGCTAGAAAGTACCTAGGTGATACAATTGATATCCATGCCGGTGGTCAGGATCTAGCTTTTCCTCACCATGAGAATGAAATTGCTCAGTCAGAGGCATACACTGGAAAGACTTTTGCGAAATATTGGATGCATAATGGCTATATTAATATCGATAATGAAAAAATGTCTAAGTCATTAGGGAACTTTATATTGGTTAATGACATTATTAAGGAACATGATCCACAAGTATTGCGTTTCTTTATGCTTTCTGTACATTATCGTCATCCAATCAATTACAGTGTAGAGTTACTTGAAAATGCGAAAGCTGCGTTAGACCGAATCAAGACATCATATCAAAATTTGAAGCACCGACTTTCTGCAGCGACAAATTTGGTTGAACATAAAGAGTGGCTTAATAAAATAAATAGTCTTCATGCAGAATTCATCAAAGAAATGGACGATGATTTCAATACAGCAAATGGAATATCTGTGCTATTTGAACTTTCTAAACAAGCGAACTATTACTTGATGGAAAATCATACAGACTCTGAAGTTCTTCAAGCTTTCATCGGCGAACTGGAAGAGCTATCGGCTGTATTAGGAATATCTTTGAAAGAAGATCAACTTCTAGATGAAGAGATTGAGAAGCTAATTGAAGAAAGAATACAAGCTCGAAAAAATCGTGATTTTAAACGTTCTGATGAAATTCGCGATGAATTAAAGGCAAAAAATATCATTTTAGAAGATACTCCTCAAGGAACGAGATGGAAAAGAGGATAAAGATGAAGAATCAAAATACCTTAAACCCACTTGAACTAAATAGTTTGGCTTTAGCGTACATGGGTGATGCTGTATATGAGAAGTATATACGGCATCATCTTCTCTTAAAGGGAGCGGTAAAACCTAACTTATTACATAGAGCAGCGACTAAATTTGTGTCGGCTAAGGCACAGAGCAAGGTCATTCACTCATTGTTAGAAGATGGAGTTTTATCGGAAGAAGAACAAGGGGTTGTAAGAAGAGGAAGAAATGCTAAATCAGGCTCTGTTCCTAAAAATACAGATGTACAAACCTATCGTTACTCAACCGCTTTTGAAGCATTAATAGGGTATCTGTTCTTAAGTGAGCGTAAGGAACGAATGGAAGAATTAATTGCTCAAGCAATTGATTTAATTGAAGAGAAGAAATGAGGTGACAACGCTTTATGAAGGAAGAGTATATTATTGGACGAAATCCTGTATTAGAAGCGCTAAAGTCAGAAAGAGACATTAATAAAATTTGGATTGCAGAAGGCTCTCAAAAAGGATCGATGGGACAAATAATTGAATTGGCAAAAGAAAAGAAAGTGTTAGTGCAATTTGTTCCAAAGAAAAAAATTGATGGAATGGGTGTCGGGATTCACCAAGGTGTTGTAGCTGCAGTAGCGGCTTATCAATATGCAGAGTTAGATGACTTATTTGCAGTTGCTGAGAAAAGAAACGAGGCTCCATTCTTTTTGATTCTTGATGAATTGGAGGATCCTCATAATCTAGGTTCCATTATGAGAACTGCTGATGCAACAGGAGCACATGGCATTATTATTCCAAAACGAAGATCAGTAGCTCTGACAGCAACTGTGGCAAAAGCCTCTACAGGCGCTATTGAATACATTCCTGTAGCACGTGTAACGAATTTAGCAAGAACAGTTGAAGAACTAAAGGATCGAGGATTATGGATTGTTGGTACGGATGCTAAAGGTAGTGATGATTATCGTAATTTAGATGGGAAAATGTCGATTGGTATCATTATTGGCAGTGAAGGAAAAGGTATGAGCCGTATTTTGAAAGAGAAATGCGATTTTCTGGTCCACATGCCAATGGTTGGGAAGGTAACTTCTTTAAATGCTTCAGTAGCGGCAAGTATTCTTATGTATGAAGTATTTAGAAAAAGAAATCCTCTAGGGCAGTAGTTATGAAAAATATCCTATTAGTAGACGGTTATAATATTATCGGAGCATGGCCAGAGCTAAGAGTATTAAAAGAAAAAGACCTTTCGGCAGCACGAGATCGACTAATAGAAATTTTAGCAGAATACAAAGCGTATACAGGTTATAAAGTTGTTGTTGTTTTCGATGCTTATTACGTTCAAGGATTGGAAAGAAAATATAATAATTATAAAATAGAAGTTATTTATACAAAAGAAAATGAAACTGCAGATGAATGTATAGAGAAATTAGCTATTCAATTAAATAATATTAAAACGCAGATCTATGTAGCAACATCGGATTTTACAGAGCAATGGGTGATTTTCGGGCAAGGTGCGCTCCGGAAATCAGCCCGTGAGCTCTTAACTGATTGCATGCATATCACTGGAGAAGTAGAGAAGAAAGTAAAATCTCAAAGCGAAAAAAAACCCCTATCCCGGATAAATCTTAGCGATGAAGTGGCTGAAAAGTTCGAAAAGTGGCGCAGAGGGCAATTTTGACATATTGACTACAAAAATTTTCCTGTTTATAATGATTCTAACTTATGATTAGGTCAAGGGGGGTAGTTATGGTAGCTCATTTTGGACATAAAGTAAATGAAAAGTACTTGTCGATGGATGATGATACGCTTGTTGAATTGGTGCATAAAGGGGAAAGCGAAGCTCTAGATTATCTCATTCATAAGTATCGTAACTTTGTAAGGGCAAAAGCAAGAACGTATTTCTTAATCGGTGCTGACAAAGAAGATATTGTCCAAGAAGGAATGATTGGACTTTATAAAGCAATTCGAGATTTCAAAGAGGACAAGCTTACATCATTCAAGGCATTTGCTGAACTTTGTATTACCAGGCAAATTATTACTGCTATCAAAACTGCTACTCGCCAAAAACATATCCCACTTAATTCGTATATTTCATTGGACAAGCCTATATATGATGAAGAATCTGACCGTACTTTGCTAGATGTAATTATGGGAGCCAAGGCAATGAACCCAGAAGAATTACTTATCAACCAAGAGGAATACGATGATATTGAACTAAAGATGGTTGAACTGTTAAGTGATCTTGAGCGGAAGGTACTTGCCCTATATTTGGATGGGCAGTCCTATCAGGAAATTTCAGAAGAGTTGAACCGCCATGTGAAATCGATTGATAATGCACTGCAACGAGTAAAACGTAAGCTCGAACGTTATTTAGAAGGAAGAGAGGTTTCTCTTTGATATAGTCTAAAAATTTACAAATATTGAATTATTTCCTCCTCTTGTTTGACAACTTTTATTGTGCATGGTAAGGTTTTAATATTGAATTTTTAATTATATAAACAGGTGTTGATCATCATGAGAACAAAAGCGATTCTTGCTTGCAGTAATTGTGGTTCTAGAAATTATTCGACGGAAAGTAATAAAGTTTCTAATTCTGACCGTATAGAAATAAAAAAATTTTGTAAAACATGCAACGCTCATACTCTACACAAAGAAACAAAATAATATATTTTAGGTATCTATTGAAGTTGGAGGTTAGAATATGCAACGCATAACAGAATTTTTCCGCGGCGTTGTCCGTGAGATGAAAAAAGTAAGCTGGCCTAAAGGGAAAGAGCTTACAAATTACACGGTTATTGTTATTTCAACAGTTATTTTCTTTGCGCTGTTTTTTACTGTTATCGACCTTGGTATCACAGAAATCATAAATTTAGTTGTAGAATAAGTAAAATTAAGATACTTTATTGAATAACATATTCGTAAAAAACAAATAATAGTGGTAAAATGGAAAGAACAGAAAAAGCCCCTTAATGCGGCTTTTTTAATTTGGAAAAAATTATTAAATTCAATAGTCATTGTCAAACTTTTAATAGATTAATGTAAAACAGGGAGGGAAGGACGAATAGTCCTAAATGAATGGAAAAGAATTGGTATGTAGTACACACGTATTCTGGATACGAAAATAAAGTTAAGGCTAACTTGGAAAAGCGCGTTGAATCAATGGGAATGCAGGATAAGATTTTCCGAGTAGTAGTACCCGAAGAAGAAGAAACAGATTTCAAAAATGGTAAGAAAAAAGTAGTGAAGAAAAAAGTATTCCCTGGTTATGTACTAGTTGAAATCATCATGACTGATGATTCTTGGTATGTTGTCCGTAATACTCCTGGGGTAACAGGGTTTGTAGGGTCAGCAGGATCAGGATCTAAACCAACTCCGTTATTAGACGAAGAGATTGCGTTTATTCTAAAAAGAATGGGTATGGATGAAAAAAGAGTGGATATGGACTACGAATTGGGAGAAACAGTTCAAATCAAAGAAGGTCCTTTCGCATCTTATTCTGGTACAATTGAAGAGTTGGACACTGATAAGGCGAAACTAAAAGTTCTTGTTAACATGTTTGGTAGAGATACGAAAGTAGAGCTTGACTTTACTCAAGTAGAAAAAATATAACCTAAAAAACTTGAAATACATTTTAAAAAATGATAAAATTTCATAGGTCAGTATGTCTCAATGAATTAGAGACCTGAACAGTAGTTGGGTTCTTTATTCAATATATAAAGAATAGAAATGTTGAGTGGGAGGGGACAAAGCCCCTATTACCACATCACGGACTTTAAGGAGGTGTGTCTCGTGGCTAAAAAAGTTATCAAAATTGTAAAACTACAAATTCCTGCAGCTAAAGCTAATCCAGCTCCACCAGTTGGTCCAGCACTTGGTCAAGCAGGTGTTAACATCATGGGATTCTGTAAAGAGTTTAACGCTCGTACTGCAGAACAAGCTGGTCTTATCATTCCTGTAGAAATTACGGTTTTCGAAGACCGTTCATTTACATTTATTACGAAAACTCCACCTGCAGCTGTATTACTTAAAAAAGCGGCTGGTATCGAGTCAGGTTCTGGTGAACCAAATCGTAAAAAAGTGGCAACAGTTAAACGCGACAAAGTGCGTGAGATTGCTGAAACTAAAATGCCTGACCTAAACGCTGCAAACGTTGAATCTGCAATGCGTATGGTTGAAGGTACTGCACGTAGCATGGGTATTGTCATCGAAGACTAATCCTTGCAAATAAGTTAGACGTTCTACGGGGTTGCGAAGTTCATAATATAATTTCGCAACCTTTTTCGTGGGAGGCTTATACCGTTAAAACCACATTATTAGGAGGATTTTTAAAATGGCTAAAAAAAGTAGAAAATATTTAGAAGCTGCTAAGCTTGTTGAAGCTTCAAAAGCTTACGCTGTAACAGAAGCGATTGAACTTGTTAAGAAAACAAACTTCGCTAAATTTGACGCAACAGTTGAAGTTGCTTTCCGTCTTGGAGTAGATCCTAAGAAAGCTGATCAACAAATTCGTGGAGCTCTAGTTCTTCCAAACGGAACTGGTAAAACTCAACGTGTATTAGTATTCGCTAAAGGGGAAAAAGCTAAAGAAGCAGAAGCTGCTGGAGCGGACTTCGTAGGTGATGCTGACTACATTAACAAAATCCAACAAGGTTGGTTCGAATTTGACGTAATCGTTGCTACACCTGATATGATGGGTGAAGTAGGTAAACTTGGTCGTGTATTAGGACCTAAAGGCTTAATGCCAAACCCTAAAACAGGAACTGTTACTTTCGACGTAACTAAAGCTATCAATGAAATCAAAGCTGGTAAAGTTGAATACCGCGTTGACAAATCTGGTAACATTCATGTTCCGATTGGGAAAATTTCTTTCGAAGACAACAAATTAGTAGAAAACTTCACAGCTATTTATGATCAAATGATCAAAGTTAAACCAGCTGCTGCAAAAGGAACTTACATTAAAAACCTTACTGTAACTTCTACAATGGGCCCTGGTGTTAAAGTTGATCCATCAACATTCACTGTTAAAAACTAACAGCAAAAACATTTGACTTTTATAGTCGAATGATTATATAATACTTTTTGTTGAAAAAAGAATACCATTTGTACCATAGACAGTAGGTGCTTTTAAAATAAAAGCTTAATTTCCTACCGAGGTAATTTCGATATATTTAGTCTTACGACTATTTCTGGAATTTACTGCCCTCATGTCTAACTAGTTTGATTTGAGGGTTTTCTTTTTGTCCGGTATAAATGTGTTTGAAGCAAATATACAGGAGGTGTAATAGATGAGTAACGCTATTGAAGCTAAAAAACAAATCGTGCAAGAAATTGCCGACAAATTCAAATCTAGCAAATCAACGATCGTTGTTGACTACCGTGGATTAAATGTTGCTGAAGTAACTGAACTTCGTAAACAATTACGTGATGCGGGAATCGATTTCAAAGTGTACAAAAACACACTTACTCGTCTTGCTGCAGAATCAGCTGAGATTGCTGAATTAAATTCAGTACTTACTGGTCCAAATGCAATCGCGTTTTCTAACGAAGATGTAATTGCACCTGCGAAAATCCTTAACGATTTCGCTAAAAAACACGAAGCATTAGAAATTAAAGCTGGTGTAATCGAAGGTAACGTTGCATCTGTAGAAGAAGTTAAAGCTCTTGCTGAACTTCCATCTCGTGAAGGTCTTCTTTCTATGTTGCTTAGCGTACTTC
>Ga0233379_1000038_pt1 | contig 19727 bp, 25 predicted proteins | sample ElkDunMinimDraft_8_FD_180679 | JGI IMG/M metagenome (GOLD analysis project Ga0233379, IMG submission 180679) | Fecal eukaryotic communites from dung pellets of Tule Elk in California, USA - Elk Dung F1 | ecosystem: Host-associated > Mammals > Digestive system > Large intestine > Fecal | place...
TGGAGCATCATTCCCAACCTCGTATCTTACTCTTAATTGTGTGAGCAAGTAACTTAAACTTCCCGTGTAATCAAGATTTGTAGCAAAACGACCTCTACCACTTATCCAACACGGTCTAATAATGTAATTTTCATCGGATTCTAACCACTCATTTAGCAACTTATATGCACTTGAGTTTTTTGATACATCTTGTATTCTATTTAATCTCTTTTTGATAGTTTCCTTTTTCATATCGTATTATTTTAGAAGTCTTTGAATACATCTTATTTCGCTTCTATAATCTTGTCCCGCGATATACTCATATTTATTGTATCTAATATCATAGCACAATCTGTCAAAGATGCCGTAATAGGGTGCGGTGCTTACATAGAATATTCTTTCCTCGTTTACCTGACTCCACACAACTCCACAAATTCCCTCGTAAAATTCCCTCTCTACACTTTCCTCTATTATGATATTAATCCATCCCAAACTCTTGTGGTATATCCTTTTTTGTCGCATTTGGTTAAGATTAATTTGTTGGGACTCCATCGCCCTTAATAGCCCTCTTAAAGTCTTATAATGTCTTGTTTTCATATAGATAGATAGTTTTTAGTTATTACATTTGCATTTACAATTTGGATTGTGGACAACTCCGTATCCATCAAATAGTAAGTAAGAATGTCCCTCGTGTTCAATCTCGGAAATGTTTACCTCGTATTCATATCCAATCTCTTTTGGAATATATCCACTTGGTACATATTCGCAACTTTTTGCAAGAAAAGCAGCAACAATAAATAAAATCTTTTTCATATCTTGTTTGTTTTTGTTTGCAATACAAAGATACTACAATTTATTCAATATGCAAAATTTTTTACATAAAATTTATAAATAATTTTATAAATCATTGTAAATCAATAAGAAAAAATTTACCACCCCTTAAAATAAATTTCAATCACTTTTGTAATAGGTAAAAAAATAGGGGCAAATCTTAATAATTTACCCCTTTTTCTTCGTTTATTTTAATTATTTTAGATTATACGCAAAGATATATTACACTATTATTTCTCCCACCATTTTCGCCTTTTTTCTCGCCTATTAATATATTCCCATATCGGTAGAATTTTCTCCCAATTGTATCCAATCTTGATTTAGTACCATCGGGTAAAATCCTCTCTAAAAATGTACTTCTTTCCCTTACTTTACATTGTTCGGCGTTATCTATATCTTGACCCTCGCATATATTGATAATCTTATCCGACCAATCGGTATCCTCCTCTATTGAATGGTTAGTAAATCCGCCACCAATGAAGATTACACTTGATGCGGTCATTTCTTTAATGAAATCTCTCTTTGTGATTTGTTTAAACTTTGCCATAATTGTATTTTTTTAGTTTGTTTCTTTCGTTGGTGCAAAGATAATACATATAATTTATATGTACAAACTTTTTTATAAATATTTTCAAACTTTTTTACATATAAGAAAATAAAAAAAAGGCTAAAAAATAGCCCTTTTAATACATCCATCGTGGATAACTTAAATATGTACTATTTGAAAATAAAACTCCATCCTCGTTAATAAAATTTCCAAAATAATGTACTTTTCCATTTGCTTGTAGAAATGCAAATTTACTTGTACCTATTATATTATAGATAATATTAATAACCTTATCGGTAAATTGATGGGTCTTTCTATACTCGGGAATAAAGTAATCCCTAAAGAATGTTTCACTATCGGTTAAATCACCCCTATTTTTTATTCTCAAAATCCCGTTATGGGCAAAACTTAGCCCCTCGCCCAAAAAACAATGACAATTCCGCTCGTTAATTGACCCGTGCGTAGCAATTCGCGCGTGTAGTATCATCGCAACCTCATCACACGGATATTTTGATGCAATTGTTTGGTATCTCCACAAAAATTCTCGCTCATTCATTGTTTTATATGTTTTCATTCGCCCCTTATAAGTGTATGACAATGCGAACCCGTGCGGATTTGCTTTGCAACAATTTTTCACTTGTTCCAAACTCGGATAATCTACCCCTCTTTGTTTAACTACTAAAATACACATATTGCCCTCCTTTTTTTAATCGTTAATAAATTCGCTATAAACTTTGTTTGTTTGTTTTGTGGTACAAAGATAAGAATAAAAACCATACTACCAAAAAAAATTTATAAATATTTTAATAGTTCCATTTTAGATATATAAAAAAAGGGACTTAAATAGCCCCCTTTTCCAACTAACTAATATTTTTATATTTTATCCCATAATGCACCTTCCAACAAAATAACATATTACTACTACGGAAAATATTATATGTCTTGGCTTTATCTCGTAATCGCTTGGATTAATTTTATTATTTTCTTTTCTCATCGCTTTATATTTTTATTTTATTATCCTATAATGTAAGGAGTCGCCATCGGGATATATTCCATTCCTCCAACCTCGTAAATAGGTAGATAATTTTTATAAAATCTTCCACAATCATAAAAACCTCTAAATCTAAAATCTTTATTTGTTGAGTTATTGATAATTTCCACCTCACGAGAACCATTTATAACTCCATTTTTAATAAATCTTTTTAACCATTTTAGCCCTTGCTCCCCTTGTTCCTCGCTTACTTGGATACCATAACCATCTCCAAAAGATTCCATAAAGTCGTAATTAAATAGGTCTTTTTGTTCCTTATTAGAGCGGTTTTTTAGCAATTGAATTTCTTGTTTAGTAATGTAGCCTCTTTCGCTTACATTCTTAAAAATTTGCTCGTTTGTTGTTTTCATTGTTTTGTTTGTTTTTATGTTTATGTTGCAAAGGTAATACAATTTTTTAAATGTACAAATAATTTAATAAAAATTTTTAAACTTTTTTCACTTATGTAATAAATCGGGAAATATTACCCCTATAAGGTATAATATTATAGTATTATATTTATTATAATATTATGTATGTATGTATGTATATTATACACTTCTTTATATTACCCTTTATATTTGTCGCTCTCGTTTTTTGGATTCGGGTAATTTCGTTAAAAATATTTTCTTTCCGAAACTTTTTAATACTTATAATATTTTCGGGATGTTTCCTATCTTCGAGTATCTTGGTTGATTTTAGGTGAGGTTAAGAGGCGTAATATTGTTATATATGTGAGTAACGACCATTGTACACCTATACAACTCCCATACACCCAAATAAAACACTTTTTTTTACGATTTCGCGCGCTCGCCCTTTTGGATGTAAAAACACTTGACCCACCCTCCCCCTCGCGCCCATAAGCCCCTAAAAAGTTTACCTCCAAAAATTATTTTTCTGATTTTTTTATTTTTCTAAATTTTTATTTTTTATTTTTTTAGAATTTTTTTCTTTTTTTATACTTTAACTATATACTTTAACAATATACTTTACATTTTCTTCTATCATTATCTTATAAGAATATATACTTAAAGTAATATCTATCATTTTCTTTAATTTAAAGAACTTTTAAGTATTAAGATAATAAGTTATTCATTTAAGTAATAAAAGTGCCTAAAAAGGCTTAAAAATGGGCTTTAATTAGGTGTTTTACTATTTTGTAGTAATAGTAAATGTTAAAGTGAAAGAAAAGTGAATTATTTTGTAAAAAAATTTTGTTATTTCAAGAAAGGTATGTATATTTGCATTTGAAAAGTAAGGGGAATAGTAGCAAAGGTGGTCTATGCGTTGGATTGAAAATCCAAAGAAAGTGGTTCAATTCCATTCTATTCCACGATAGCCTTGTATCGCACACGAGGGATGCCATTATTACTTATTGATTATTGATTATACCCACGATTAGTTATAGATAGTGCGATTATTTGTAATGAAAGTGGGTATATTTTTAGAAAGGACTTATTATAATAACGAAAACGATATGAAAATTAATGTAGAAAGAAAGACTTTCATTGACGCTATTAGCGTAGGTGGTTCAATGAGTGGTAAAACAAGAAGTATTCCTATTCTTGAGATGTCTAAAGTTACGATTAAGGACAAGAGTGCCGTGATTAGTTCATTTGATGGTGAGGTTGCTATTACCTCTCGTTGTGGTATTGTGGATAGTGAGGGTGATATTGCCTTTTGTATCAATACGCGCGATTGGTTGATGTTGCTTAAATCCCTAAAGGATGATGTTGTGACCTTTGATATTGACAATGGCGTATGCGTAACAAGACATAGTAAGGGTAAATTTGAGTTAAGTGTTGCTGATAGTGAAGATTTCCCAACACCAAGCAAGGATGATGACGCTAAAAATGTTACTATCTCGTTGGATAGTACACTTTTGGGTGATTGGGCAAAGGTATGTAGGGGTTTTATATCGCAAGATGACCTAAGACCTATATTGTGCGGTATGTATTTGTATTGCAAAGATGGCGAGGTGGGGTGTGTAGCCACTGATACCCATAAGATGTATTGGAACTATATTAATGATAGTAATATTGGTGATTTGGCTATTGATGGTGTTGTAACATCAAAGGCTTTGGATGTTCTTGTAGGTGTTTTGGGTAATGGTGGCGACAAGGTCGTTGTTACTTTTAGCGAAAACAATATAACTTTCAAGACTCAAGATGCTAAGTTATTGTGTAGAAAGGTAGAGGGTAAGTATCCTGCGTTTAGGAGTGTGATACCACAAAATAACGCTACTACTTGTAAAGTTGCTTTAGAGGACTTTAAAGATGCTATTACGCGCTTGAATTTGATGAGTGGTGCAAGTAAGTTGATTAAATTGAATATTGGTCAATTGGGAATGAATATTGAAAGTTGTGACTATGATTTTGGTAAGGCTGGTAGTGAGGAGGTAGCGTGTGAACTGAATGGTAGTGATTTAACAATAGGAGTGAATGGTGCAAATATTCTTGCTTGTGTTAATGCTATTAGCGATGCAACTACTTATATGGAAATGGATTCGCCACAAAGACCTATTGTTTTCAAGGAGGAAAATGCGACAATGTTGCTAATGCCAATGCGAATTTCATAAAAAGTGTAAAATAATTTGCATAATTAAAAAAGTTTACATACCTTTGTAAAAGTTTACATAATAAAGTTACTTAAAAAACAAGTAAAGCAATAGCGACTACAATAGTTACTTCATTTATGGCTTGCAAAACCCTATTGTAATTTATCTTTGCTTTTATTTTAGAAAGTTCTTTGAGAAATATATATAGAAAGTATGAGGGGTATCTTACCACCTTTGTTTTTGTTTGTTTGTTTTTCAAAATGGTAAAATGTTGGCACATCCAATTCTTGCAAATACACCTTCTTTTTTGCCCCTCGTGCTTTCTTTGTGGTATATTTGCGTAGCGACAAGGTTAGTTACTTCGGTGATTAGTATAGTGGATAATACACATTTTTAGGGAAAATGACTCGTTGGTTCGATTCCAACATTATCGGTTTTATAACACTAACCTTACTTATCTCGCAATAATTTTACAATTAAGTGGCGAAATTATGGGTTACTTCGCAAATGATGTTTATAGGTTCGACTCCTATTGCACCTTTAGGGTGTATCGCCTAATGGTATGGCATACTCATAATACTTATCCCTTTATTGGCTAATAATATCCATAGTGATTGATAGGGTTACTTCGACTTGTAATCGGGAGGTCGTGGGTTCGAGTCCCACCAAAGATGTTTCTTACCAGTGTTTGCACCTTTGTAACTCAGTTGGTAGAGTGCCAATGTTCCCTTTCGCATTATCTTGGATATTTTACTTTTTCAATAAAGGGGCGCAAATACTTATTTGTTGCCCTTTTTTTATTTATTAACCTTTAATTGTAGATTTTTATGTCAAGATTTAACGAAAAGAAAGAGGTTGGAACGACTAACCTCGCAGGTGGTAAAGCCTACAAACAATCTAAAGAGATGCAACTCGCATCACTTTTGCTTACATCTTTTGGTGAGGATAAATACTATCGTAGTGGTACGGCTACATTTGCCGAATTGGAAAAACTTTTAAACTATTGCGATAAGGAATTTTGTGCGAAAGTAATTATTTACGCAAGAAAATATTTTGGTATGCGTACTATTACGCACTATGCTGCATCTATTCTTGCTAAATATATTAGTGGTCAAGAATGGGCAAAGGACTTTTACAATAGTGTAGTAGTAAGACCCGATGATATGCTTGAAATCGTGGCTTGTCACCTAAGTAGAAAACAAAAACTTACCAATGCGATGAAAAAAGGCTTTGCAATGGCATTTGCACGCTTTGATGATTACCAACTTGCAAAGTATAAGGGTGAGGGTAAGGATGTCAAACTTGTAGATTTGGTAAATCTTGTGCATCCTATACAAAGCGAAAAGAATAATGGTGCTATTGAAAGGCTTGTAAAGGGAGAATTAAAGTCGTTTGACACTTGGGAAAGTGAACTTTCAAAGGTCGGTAGCGATATTGAGGCTAAAAAGAGGGTTTGGAATGACCTTTTGGATAACAATAAACTTGGTTATTTTGCCCTTTTACGCAATTTAAGGAACATTATTAACCTAAGTGATGAAAGTATAACACAAAAGGCTTTTAATGCGTTATTGAACGAAAAAGCCATTAAAAAATCGCTTGTATTGCCATTTAGGTACTCTACTGCTTACGATGAAATGAGAAAAGTAAGTAGTGTTGCAATGGCTAAAGTTAGCGAGGCGTGTGATATTGCTTGTAATAACATTCCAAAGATGAAAGGTAAGACACTTATTGCCCTTGATGTAAGTGGTAGTATGAGTGGGCGTGTTTCACAAATCGCAAGTGTATTCGCAAGTGCTTTGCTTAAAAGTAACGATTGTGATTTGATAACTTTTTCAAATGACGCACAATACAAGTTTTTGAACACCAATGATAGTATTCTTACCCTTGCAGATAGCATAAGATTTAGTGGTGGTGGAACACATTTTGTTGATATTTTCAACAAGGCTAATAGGGCATACGATAGAATTATCCTATTAAGTGATATGCAAGCGTGGGATGTGCAAGATAGTTGGTTTTGTAAGAATCCAAAAGGGGCTTATGAGGATTGGAAAAAGAGATTTGGTGTAAAGGATTGTAAGTTCTATTCTTTTGACCTTGCGGGTTACGGCACTCTCCAAATGCCACAACAAGATGTCTATTGTCTTGCAGGCTTTAGCGAAAAAGTATTTGACCTTATGCACTTGCTTGAAGAGGATAAAGATGCACTTGTAAATACAATAAAAAGTGTTACATTTGTATAGTTTTTTGGGGAACTTTTCATAGTTCGTTTAGTTAGAATGATAATGTTGTATTTATTGTAGGGTGACTTGAAATATAGTTACCCTATTTTTTATAAAATATTTTCTAAAAATACTTGCATTTATAAAATCTTTTTAATATTTTTGTACCATAAAACTAAAACTATAAAATTATTTATGCAATCAATAAACGATTTTTTGGGTAAGAGGGAATTAGATATAATCAAAAACCCTTTTGAATTTCAAAATATAGAGGAAATTCATATTCATAGCGTAAAATCTTGGGTGAGCAACAAATTCTTACATTTTGGGAGTGTTTGTTTTTCCAATGGAAATACTAAAGGCGAACAAAAATTTAAGGGCGATAATTTAAGCGATGTGTTTACACAAGTGTATAATTTTTGTAATCAACTTAGTAATAAATAGTTATGCAAGTATTTATAGTAGGAACACCGTTTGATACCGCAATTGACCTTGATAATCGCAGACTTAACAAGCAAATACAAGAGATTAAAGTAATCCTTGATGCCCTTAACGGTGCTAAAGCGTGGAGCAACCATCCGTGCGTCTTGCAGTATAGGGGGCATCAAGAATGGTTAATGAGTTATAAAGAATGCTTAGTTGCTTGTCGGAATGGGAAAAGTTACGAAAGTCCTGATGGCGGTTTTTATGATATGCGAGACGCAAGTAGGTTTTGTGAGGCTGTTAGACCTCCATTTCACACCCAAGAATACTTCGACCAAATGAAGAGGCGACTTTACACAAAAGATAAAAATCATTACAAACAATGGGCGTATTTAGGCGAAAGTGATGTAAATTGGTATTGGTCACACGAAAAACAAGAATTTATAAAATATAGGAATGGAAAAAGAATTGAGTAATATGGAAAGGATAAAGATATTTGCTAAGACAATAGAGCAAGAGGCACTTGACCAAATAAAGGCAATGGAAGAAAGTGTAGCATATAAGGATTGTGTTATTAGGATAATGCCCGATTGTCACGCTGGTAAGGGGTGTACGATAGGTACTGTTATTAACATAAATGATATGGTTATTCCTAATACCGTTGGAGTAGATATAGGTTGCGGTATGCTTGTATGTGAGTTGGGTGATATTGATATTGACCTACAAAAACTTGATAAGGTAATAAATGAGTATATTCCAAGTGGCTTTGAATCGCATAATAAACCCCAAAGTTGGTTTGAATTTCAATTCTTGAATTGTTATAATTACATTGCACCTATTACAGCCTCGCTTCAATTAGGCACGCTTGGCGGTGGTAATCACTTTATAGAGGTTAATGTTGATTCAAGCCATAATAAGTATCTTGTAATACATAGTGGTAGTAGAAACTTAGGGAAAAGAGTGTGTGAATACTACCAAAACAAGGCGTATGAATCTTGTAATGTTATAGACAATAAGGTTGCAAGAGAAAGCATTATAAATTTCCTTAAAGCAAGGGGCGAGGAACATAAAATACAAGATGCGTTAAGTAAGTTAGTGGTAAATAAAATACCTAAAGACTTATGTTATTTATGGGGTGTTGATTTAAATAACTACCTTAAAGATATGAGAATTACACAACAATACGCTTCTGAGAATAGAATGACTATTGCTGATATAATATGCGATAAAATGGATTGGCGAGTGAAAAAGCAATTTGAAACTATCCATAACTACATTGATGTTAAAAATAACATATTAAGGAAAGGTGCAGTAAGTGCTGAATTGGGCGAAAAACTTATTATTCCTATCAATATGCGTGATGGCTCTTTGATTTGTAGTGGAAAGGGTAATATGGATTGGTTGTGTAGTGCGCCACACGGTGCAGGTCGCCTTATGTCACGCACCAAAGCAAAGGAAATTCTTTCAATGGAGCAATATAATAAAGAGATGGATGGTATATACACTACTTCCATTTGCGAAAGCACGCTTGATGAATCACCTATGGCATACAAGCCAATAGAGGAAATCGTAGAATGTATAAAACCAACCGTTGCAGTATTGGAACAAATTAAACCAATTTATAATTTTAAGGCTAAATAGTTATGGTAATAATGGATGAATACGGCAACAAATTTGTAGATGATAGAGTAGATAAAAGAGTTATTAATGAAACAACCCACAACTTTTCTTTAGAGTTCGTTGATAATGGCGCAATCCTTACTTACGAAGATGGTATGCGTTGCGTAGTACAAGGCAAAGATGAGGATGTATTTGCCTTTATAGGCGAGGATTTGAAAGGTGCAACTCTTAATGCTAAACTTGCCTCCTACTTGGATTACGATTTTGAAATAAAAATTAAAGCGAAAGAATAGATTATGACAGATGAAACATTAAGAGAAATAGCGCAATTCTACGAGGAAATTAACAAAACATCCGAGTTGATTATTTTCCTAAAAAATTGCAATAGTTTTTATCTTTCAAGTGGCTCGCAACAAAGGATAGTGCCAAGTGGGTTACAGTATAAGATAAAGCGGTGCATTGAAGAATATTACAAAGAATTACAAGAAAAACAAAAGGAGTTATAGTTATGGAATTTACAACTAAATGTTTCGTAAGAAAAGTATCGCAAGAACTTTGCGACACACTAACAAGGTTGGGGTATGAAAACCTTTATGATGGGTACATACATTCCCAAGAGGTTAAAACTATGACTTTCGTGAATGGTAAGGGTTGGTGTTTAAGTGGGTTTGAACCTTACCAAAAGGACGGATATATTGATTGTGGGGAAAATGAAACCCTATTTTATTTCCTTGCCGCTTTGCGTGATGATTGCGATAGTAACCAACTATTTGTTAATGGTAAAGGTGATTGGGGTATATGGCGTGATTATGACTTTAGTGGTATTGAATGGTGGTATTTGCCTAATGATAACAATATAAACAACTACCACAAGGCTACAAAAGAGGAAATAATTGAATTATTTAAGAATAATTAACTTATAGTTTGTAAGATATGGAAAATAAAGAACATAAATTCCCTTATAAGTGGACTTTAAAGGATGCAAATTTCACAAAAGATAAAGGTAAAGTATTTTCTTGCTTTGCTTGTGGGGGGGGCAGTACAATGGGATATAAATTAGCGGGTTATGATGTTATAGGGTGTAATGAAATAGACCCTGCTATGAATTTGTGTTATGTAACAAACCATAATCCAAAATTTAATTTCCTATGTGATATTAAAGATATGATTACAAAAGTGGATTTACCCAATGATTTGTATAACTTAGATATTTTGGATGGTAGTCCTCCTTGTAGTACATTTTCAACAACAGGGTTAAGAGAAAAAACTTGGGGAAAACGAAAAAAGTTTAGAGAGGGACAAAAAGAGCAAATATTAGATACATTATTTTTTGATTTTATTGCCCTTGCCAAAAGGTTACAACCAAAAATAGTAGTTGCTGAAAATGTAAAAGGGTTGATTTTAGGTGAGGCAATGAAGTATGTAAGGAAGATATATAATGAGTTTGATAATGCTGGTTATTATTGTCAGCATTTCCTCTTAAATGCAAGCAGAATGGGTGTCCCTCAAAAAAGAGAAAGAGTATTCTTTATATGTTTAAGGAAAGACCTTGCACTCCCATTTTTAGAAAGGGTAAATATGTTTGAGGAAACTCCTAAAATAAAAATGGACTTTAATGAAAAACCTATATTATTTTCTGAGTTTTATATTCCTAATCTTGATGATAGACCCGCAGGAAAAGGTAAGATGTTTGAATATTGGAGTAAAAGAAAGTTAGGAGATAAGTTGTTTATAGATACAGTAATAAGAGAGTATGGTATAAGTAAATGTTTTTCTAATACTTACTTATACAAAGACCAAGTTTGTAATACAATGACAAGTAATAGTGATTGTATATATTTATTTGATGAGTATAGAAAGCCTAACAAAATAGAGAGTGCCTGCATTAGCACATTCCCTCAAGATTATGATTTTTGCAATAGCCAATACTCTTATGTTGAGGGAATGAGTGTTCCTCCGGTAATGATGGCTCAAATTTCAAGTAGAATTTATGAACAATGGTTAAGTAAACTTAAATAATACAACTATGGAAAGAATTGAATCACAAAGGAAGAATGTAAAGAATTGGCTATTGAAAGGAAATTCAATAACACCGATTGAGGCATTGCAGATGTTTGGAGCGTTTAGGCTATCGGCTATTATTTATGTACTTAAATATGAGGATGATATGCCTATAAAGACTGAAATGGTTTACGAACCTAATGGTAAGAGATATGCAAAGTATTATTTAGAGAAATAAGATATGGATAATTATAAAGAGTTTCTTAAAACAAAAGAAAAAAGAATCATAGAGAGTGGATTTGAAGTACAAGACAAAGATTTGAATCCAAATTTGTTCGAATTTCAAAAGTTTTGCGTAAAAAGAGCATTGAAAAAAGGAAAATATGCACTTTTTGAGAGCTGTGGATTAGGAAAAACTATCCAACAACTTGAATGGGCAAATCAAGTATATAAACACACAAAAAAACCAGTTTTAGTTTTAGCACCTTTATCTGTTTCGCTACAAACCATTGAAGAGGGATTAAAGTTTGGTATTAATGTGGTTAAGTATAACGGGAGCAATAATCCTATCCAAATTAGTAACTATGAGCAACTTGATAATATAGATTGTAGTATTTTTAGTGGTGTAGTATTGGATGAGAGTTCTATATTGAAATCATTTGATGGAAGCACTAAACGAAAAATTATAGAATCATTTAAAAACACACCTTATAAGTTAGCGTGTACTGCAACACCAAGTCCTAATGACCCAATGGAATTAGGAAATCACGCCGAGTTTCTTGATGTGATGTCCTACAATGAGATGTTGGCGATGTATTTTGTTCACGATGGAGGAGATACCTCTAAATGGCGATTGAAAGGACACGCAACTGAATCATTTTATAAGTTTGTAGGTTCGTGGGCTGTTATGTTTAGCACTCCATCTGATATAGGATTTAGTGATGATGGTTACAATATCCCACCTTTGAATTATATTGAAGAGCAAATTATAACACCTAAAAGAGAGAATTGGAAACTATTTAATGATAATGCAGTAAATGCAACTAATTTCAATCAAGAACTTCGTGATACTATGGATTTGAGATTGCAAAAGGTTGTTGATATAGTAAATAGCAAACCAAATGAGCCTTTCATAATTTGGATAAAACAAAACCAAGAGGGTGAGATATTGCGTAAGTTGTTACCTGAAGCAATAGAGGTAAAAGGTAATGATAGTGATGAATGGAAAGAAAACAAATTATTAGGTTTTGCAAAAGGCGAGTTTAGATTGCTTATTACCAAAACAAAAATTGCATCTTTTGGAATGAATTATCAAAATTGCAATAACCAAATCTTTGCAAGTCTTGACTTTTCATTTGAAGGGTTATATCAAGCAATAAGAAGATGTTATAGATTTGGGCAAAATAAGCAAGTCAATGTACATCTTATTACAACAGATACAATGGCTAATGTAAAACAAACAATAGATGAAAAACAAAAGAAATTTGAAATTATGCAAGAAACTATGAGCAAAACAATCAATGAAAACTTGAATGAGGAATATTTAAGTAAGGCAGAATATGATACTAAACCTTTTGAAAGTGAATATTGTTCTATTAAAAGAGGTGATTGCGTAGAATTGATAAAAGAATTAGATGATGAAAGTATTGGATTGAGTGTATTCTCGCCACCATTTGCAGAACTATATACCTACTCAAATTATGTAGAGGATATGGGCAACTCTAAAGATTACAAAGAGTTTTTGACGCAATTTTCATTCTTAGTCAAAGAGTTGTATCGTGTAACAATGAGTGGTAGAAATGTTTGTGTACATTGTATGGATTTGCCTATACAAAAGGGTAAAGAGGGGTATATTGGGTTGCGTGATTTTAGCGGTATGATACTTGATATTTTTGAGAAATGTGGATTTATATATCATTCTCGTATCACTATTTGGAAAGACCCTGTGGTTGAAATGCAAAGAACTAAAGCACTTGGATTGCTCCACAAACAAATCAAAAAGGATAGCACAATGTGTAGAGTGGGAATACCTGACTATGTTATGGTATTTAGGAAAGATGGAGAAAGAGAAAATCCAGTTCAAAATACAAATATGAGCGTAGATTTGTGGCAAAAGATAGCATCACCTGTTTGGATGGATATTAACCAATCAAATACATTGCAAGGTATGCGTGATGCAATGGATGATAAAGATGAGAAGCATATTTGTCCTCTTCAGCTTGATGTTATTGAAAGATGTATCCTTTTGTACTCAAACGAGGGAGATAAAGTTTTAACACCATTTATGGGTATAGGAAGTGAGGTTTATCAAGCAATTAAGATGAATCGTTTTGGTGTAGGATTTGAGTTGAAAGATAGTTACTATGAAATTGCAGTCAAGAATATAAATGTTGCATTGAGTGAAAAAAAACAAATGAGTTTATTTTAATATGAAACTACACAAGCAATTTATAGATGATTTAGCCACCTTAATTGGTAATGTTGGTAATGAATAAATTTATTTGTGTATTTCTAAAAGATTATACTATATTTGTAAAGAAATGGGTGTGAGGGGAGTAATTAACCCCAATACCCAAAAGTAAGTTTAAGCGTGTTGCAATAAGTAATCGTAAGTACCAGTTACGATAAATAGAAATATTTTTAATAACCCAATAAGTAAGTAGGTACTGGTACTACCTATCGAAAGTTGGGTTATTTTTTGCTTATGAGAAATAAAAAAAACACTTACTATGAAAAATTAAATGATAAAAGATGGATAGAAAAATCCAAAGAAATAAAAGAGTGGGATAGGAATGTATGTCAATTATGTGGTAATAATGAGAAATTACAAGTACATCACTTATGTTACGATAAAAATCGTGAACCTTGGGAATATCCGCGAAGAGCATTAGTTACATTATGTGATAAATGCCATAGTAATATTCATAATAGCGAAAAGGATTTCTATAAAAAACTAAATGAGTTAATCACTAAATTAGGACTTAATGGAGTAAGTAAAGGAACAATTCTGGAAATATTACAAAAAACACTAAGAGAATCTATTAGTTATAAAGAAAATAATATATTTGATAATGTTTTTGGTGTGCCATATTCTGAGCCTTTTTGGGTGTTTGGTAGAGAGTATAAGAATAATATCTTTGAACAAGATAGGTTAAGAGTTAGAGAATTTTTAAAGTTAGCAAAAAAGGCTTACGAATGGAATACTGGGAAAAAAGACTTTTCGGAAGATGCGGCTTTTGATGGTGAGTATTATGATGATATAAGAGAATATAAAAGAGAATTTGGAATAGAATAATTATGAAACAAGGGAAAAAAATAACAATAAGCAATACTTTTAAGGTTTTGCCTGACACGCACGCAATAAATGTATCTTTGGCGAAAGAAGTAGGATTAGTGGAGTCAATAATACTACAACACTTTTACTTTTGGCATCAATGCAATAAGGATAATGAAAGTATGATAAAAAATGGTCGAGTATGGTTCTTTAGGTCTATTTCTGGGTTCGTTGAAACTTATAAATATTTATCCACAGACCAAATTAGAGGGTGTATAGATAGACTTGTGGACTCTGGTTTAGTCTTAAAAGATAATTTTTTTGAGGATAAAATGAAAAAGACATCTTGGTACTCTCTTTCTGATATTGTATTAGAGTTATTTGGGGAAAATACAATAGCATTTGGGAAAATCCCAAACGATTTGGGAAAATCCCAAACAAAAGATAATATAATAGAATATAATAAGAATAAAGATAAAGAAATAAAAAAAGAAAGTGACTTAGAATTATATTCTCAATTTGAAGCGTTTGCTAAAGAATACAAAAAAAGGTGTGGCAAAAAGACTGTATCCTCAATTAAGGTTTTATATGAAGATTTCAAAAAAAGACATAAAGATTGGCAACAAGTTATACCTTACCTTATGCCTTGTTTGATAAAAGAGGATGAGGAAAGGATAAGAGCAAATGCAACAAGAACTTTTTATCCAGCACCCAAAATGTTATCAACCTATTTAGGTAAACAAAGAGCGTGGGAGTCATTTATTGATGATGTGAAATTGTACAACGATAACGAATATCACCCACAATGTGATGGTGTGAGTTTGTTTTGGAATGATATATCTCAATGCTATATTACGCCTTTTGATATTGATAATGTTACAGATGGTTATACTAAATTTACAAGACCAAATGGGGCAATAGTAATGTGGAGAGGGTATAGGTATAAGTGGTGCAAAGAAATAATGCAATGGGAGGTTATTCAATGATAGATATACAAGAACTAAAAAAAACACTTGAAGTATTCCAAACATCAAATGGATTACACGAAATAGAAATTATCAATATGCTAAATAAGAGTGATAACTACTCAGGCATATATGATGATGTGGAATTACTTTGTAATGATATTCAAAGGTTTGATAGTGGTAACTATAATTTATACTTTCGTATTAACGAGTTAAAGGATGCAGTAAAAGGCAAAATGCAATACAATAAATTTGTTCGTGGTGCGAAAGGTGCAACAGATACTGATATAAAACATAGAGATTGGTTGTTTTTAGATTTTGACCCAATTAGAGAGGGTGGTGTAAAAGATATTGCAGCGACAGAAGAAGAAATGGAGAAATCTCATTTAGTTGCCGTGTCTTGTTTTAGGTATTTAAGAGGTTTAGGTTTTCCTGACCCTGTGGTTTGTAAATCTGGGAATGGATGGCATATTTTATATCGTTTAAATAAAGTACAAGAAAATGGTGAGGAAACCAAGAATATTTTTAGGGATTTTTTGTCGTATCTATCATTACAATTCACGACAAAAGATGTAGATTTAGATTTAAAAAACATTAACGCATCAAGATTAACGAAGTTATATTGTACAACATCAAGGAAAGGGGCAAATATCATTGAACGCCCACATCGAAAAAGTGAAATAATAAAAGTTCCAAAGGAATTAACGCCTGTGAGTTGGGATAAGGTGGTTGAAATTGCTGGTAGGTATAAGATTTCGCAACAAACAGATATTCCAACACATTCGCAACAAACAAGAAATTATGAGGGGCAAAGTAAATTTAACTTAATGGATTTCTTGTCAAAAAATGGAATTGAAATTTTAAAAAGTGAACAAGTTGGAACAAGCACTAAATATATTTTAAAGACTTGTCCTTTCCACGAGGAACACGGAAAAGACTCTGCTATATTTGTGGGTGATAATGGTGCAATAACTTTTACTTGTTTTCATTCATCTTGTGCTAATTACTCTTGGAGGGATTTACGATTGAAGTACGACCCTCACGCTTACGATAAACCACAAATAGAACAATATTCATATAAGCAATCTTACATCCAAGAGAGAAAGAAATATCAAATCAAGGATGAGAATCCTGAATTAGGTAAAAAATGGCTTAGTTTATCCGATATAAAGAAAATTAACTTATCAGAAACTAAAACAATTAAAACTGGTTTTAAAGAACTTGATAAGAAAATATATGGATTGAATTTAGGGGAAGTAACACTATTATCGGGTAGTAACTCTTCTGGTAAATCATCTTGGTTGAATTGTTTAATTCTAAATGTGATAAATACGGGAAATAAAGTGGCGTTATGGAGTGGCGAGTTACCTCCTGAGAAATTAAAAATTTGGATTCATAATGCAGCAGCAGGGAAAGAGCATATTATTCCAAAACGAAGTGGTGATTTTACGATTTATGAAACAAAATATAATGCAGCGTCTAAGATTGATGAATGGTTAGATGGAAAATTCTTCCTTTTTAATAATGAATACTCAAATAAATGGCAACAAATACTCAATGATATAAGTGAGTTATTAAAACTTGGAGTTAATTTATTTATACTTGATAATTTATTTTCTATGGATATAGATATATTTGATGGTGATAAAAATAATAAGCAAAAAGAATTGATACTCCAAATTTGCAATCTTGCTAAAACAAATAAAATACATATAATATTGGTTGCTCATCCTCGGAAAAGTACAGGTTTTTTAAGAAAGACAGATATTAGTGGTACAGCCGACCTAACAAATGCTGTAGATAATGTATTCATTTGCCATCGTGTGAATAATGACTTTATGAAATCAGGTGGCGAATTTTTAGGTGCTACAAAAATACAAGAGTATTCTGCGTATGGGAATTGTATAGAAATTTGCAAGAATAGGATGTTTGGAGTTGTAGACCAACTTATTGGGATGTATTATGAGGTTGAAAGTAGGAGATTTAAAAATACGATAGATGAACATATAATTTATGGTTGGCAAGAGGAGGGTATTCAAGAACAATTACCACAAGTAATAAATGGTAGTGGTATTATGCCTAATAATGCTTTTGATAATGAAAGCGATGATGATTGTGGGGATTGTCCTTTTTAGTGTGTAAATTGTTGTATTGTAAAATATTTTGCATATATTTGTAGCATTATGAATGGGTTAGATGAATTTAAGGCAAATGCAATAAGTAATGGTATTTGCGAAGAGTATTTAGACCTTTGGGATAAATGTATCAGTAAAAAGGATATAATGGATATGGCTTTGGGTGTAAAGGCTATTGATTATCTATGTGATGCTATTGCTAAAGGTTGGGGTATATCATCGCAAGAGATAGCGCGTAAGTTTTCTCCCTATATAAATGGGAAATACATTCACGAGGCACAAGGCTATACATCGCAAATGTTTTGTAGCATTGGTGGTGCGCTTGAATGTAAGACAACTCTACTGTGTGTCATTGATTGCAATTTGATTATAACTATTCCACAAAACCACATTTGCGAAATTTATACCACTAAATCAAATTTGCATTTAGTAGGTAGTGGGCGAGTCATAGTAGTAACTTATGGCGAAAAGGATGATGTAACGATTACTTGTGATGATAGTGTGCATTACAAGCGAATACATAAAAAGGAAAGGGATGGCAACTAATTATACGATGAATATTAATTTATCCAAGTTTATAGATGCGAGGATAGTTGAGAATGAGGATAGCAATGGCATTAGCGAGTTGGGTATATTCATACCTATCGCTAAGAATTGTTTGACACAATATAAGGGAAATGTGTATTTCAACGCTTTTGTAACCGAGAAGATGTACGATACAGGAGATAATAAATCCCACTACATAAAACAAAAGGTTACGAAAGAGCATATTCAAAAATTAAACGATTTAGGATATGAATCGCCTTATTTGGGTAGTTTAAGGGTTGAAAAGCGTTATACTCCAAGTTTCCAAAGTGATGCAAAGTATCAACAAGGTAGAGTAAAAAACATTGATTAAGAATTATGGATGCTAAGGTTTATATGCAAAAGGTTGATAATAGTGGCAACCTTATAGATGGAACGCTAAAAGATTTAGAAAGTGACTTTAGTGGTCTCTTGTATGTTGAATGTAAGGGTCTGCTTGATAAAGGCAAAAGGAAAAATGTTTACATAGAGGAATTTGCAGATAGTGACCAAGTAAGGGTTTGGCAAGGGGAAAGTGTAACAAGAGAGCCAACTAACATAACTTTGACACTTTATTTTAGGGGCGATAGTAGACAAGACACTTATGACGCCTTCTATGAATATGTCAAAAATGGTATTATATCATATTATGATAGTGTAAGACTTAAAGAGGCAAGATTAGTATTGATAGAACCTTTAGAGCCAAAAGATGATGTTTTCAAAGGTAGCGACCCATACATTAGTGCAAGTTTTAAGTTCCAAAACCTTTGGGGTGAGTGTAAAGATAAAGTAATAGAGGAAGATGAAGAAATAGAGGAAAGTTAAATTTAATATACAATATATACGATATGAAAACAAAAGATGAAGTTTTTACCCATTTGTTTGAAAATGGTTATAGTGAACAAGCAATTGATAAGATTTTAGGCTTTATGATTGGTAAAGACCTAAAAGGCGTTGATGAAATGGTTAAGTATAAAAAGGGGACACTATCCTTTGATGATTTTTGGAATTGGTTTCACGACATCAAGAAAGATGAGGAATTAAAGGGCGAAGAGGAGTACAAGACACTTGAACTTGATTATTGTCCTATGTGTGTAGTAGAGTCATTGATAGAGGATGTGACACGCAATATATTTACTTGTGCGAAATATGGGTTTAGTCCAACTTTGATTTCAAGATATGAACGCCAATTGGAATTTCTAAAAGATATTAGGGAAGTATTTGATTTAGAGGATGAAGATTAAATCACATATCATATATATTGCAATAATCTTTGTGTTGATTGTGTTACTTATTAAACCTTTTACTAAAAGCGATGAAGTGAATAGGGGTGATAGTAGCACAATTGACACTTTGTCTTTTGTAAGGGATACAATTACAATTGTAGAGTATGACACCTTGATACAGGAGAGGGTTGTATATAAAGATAGATATGTGATTGATACGATATTTTTTCGTGATTCAACAAACAATACAAACATACAATTACCATTAGTTCAAAAATACTACAATGTTCCTAATAGTTATGAACTATGGATAAGTGGTATTGAGCCATTGAATGTTGATAAGATAAATGTTTTTA
>Ga0233379_1000039_pt1 | contig 19461 bp, 21 predicted proteins | sample ElkDunMinimDraft_8_FD_180679 | JGI IMG/M metagenome (GOLD analysis project Ga0233379, IMG submission 180679) | Fecal eukaryotic communites from dung pellets of Tule Elk in California, USA - Elk Dung F1 | ecosystem: Host-associated > Mammals > Digestive system > Large intestine > Fecal | place...
AAAACTAAATCATTTCCAATAATTCACAAGATGATTATATGCATAAATTCATATTTTCATCTTGTAAAATAATAATTATATTGATATATTAATCGTCACATAAAAGAAATATATTATACTATTTTATGTAAAATAATATCATGAGGTGACATAGTGAATTATTTATGGGGTTTATTAGGAATTATTTGTATTTTAGGCATTGCCTTTCTTTTCTCCACTAATAAACGAAAAATTAATATTCGTACTGTGGTAGTGGCATTAGCTATACAAATTTCCTTTGCTTTTATTGTTTTAAAATGGCCGCTTGGAAGAGCTGCTTTGCAAAAAGTAACTGATGGTGTGAATGCTGTTATTGGTTATGCTAATGAAGGAATTAACTTCTTAGTTGGAGGTATTTATACACCGGAATCAGGTATAACACATGTTTTTATATTTAATGTTTTAATGATTATCGTTTTCTTCTCGGCATTAATTTCTGTTTTATATTACTTAGGGATTATGCAGATAGTCATAAAATATGTTGGCGGTGCCCTTGCAAAACTATTAGGTACTAAGAAGGCTGAATCATTTTCTGCAACTGCAAATATCTTCGTAGGTTGTACGGAAGCTCCTCTAGTAATAAAGCCCTTCATCGATAAACTGACTAAATCAGAATTATTCTCTGTTATGGTATGTGGTTTAGCTTCTGTATCTGGTAGTGTACTAGTTGGATATTCTCTAATGGGTGTTCCTTTAGAATATTTATTAGCAGCTAGTATTATGTCTGCACCTGCTGGACTATTATTAGCTAAAATTATGATTCCTGAAACGGAACAAAGCCAAGAAGATGCTGAAGACTTCGAGATAGCAAAAGATGAAGAATCTGCAAACGTAATCGATGCAGCTGCAAATGGTGCTTCAACAGGTCTTCAATTAGCGCTTAACGTTGGAGCAATGCTTCTAGCGTTTATTGCCTTAATCGCATTACTTAACGGGATTTTAAGTTTTGTTGGTGGCTGGTTTGATTTTGAGCAACTTTCGATTGAGTTAATTTTGAGCTACATATTTGCTCCATTAGCTTTTGTAATTGGTGTTCCTTGGGAGGAAGCTTTGCAAGCTGGAAGCTTTATCGGTCAAAAGTTAGTAATAAATGAATTTGTTGCATACAGCAACTTTGCACCATATATTGAAGTATTATCTGAAAAAGCTGTTGTTATTATCAGTTTTGCTTTATGTGGTTTTGCTAATATTTCTTCTCTAGGGATATTACTTGGAGGACTTGGTAAACTTTCACCAAAACGTAGACCAGACATTGCCCGCTTAGGGATGAAAGCAATCCTTGCCGGTGCATTAGCATCTTGTTTAAGTGCAGCTATTGCAGGGATGATAATTGGATAGTATAAATAAAAAAAATTACTAAAATGTTATTGCAGAACATTTTTTATAAAATAGGCTATATTAAATGCTACTGTTGATTTCCACTGTGGGCGAACGCTTTCCGTTCTAATCAACAACAAATAATAACAGATTTATAAAATAAGAGAGTGTCCTTAAAGTAACTTTTGGACACTCTCTTTTCTTTCACTAAGGTACTTGATGGTTGAACTGAATTTACTTCCTTACTAAAAAGTCTATTCCCATCTTAGTAGTTTATTTTTCTATCTCAAATAACTTCAATTTTATTTGAGTATAAAATTGAAATGTATTTTCGTAAGTACGATCTAAAATCCAGAAAATTTAGTCTTGAATTCATATTTAATGTGTGTATCATAGTATTTAAGTAAATAATTCAAAAGTTTTCTAGGGTTCCGCAACTTAGTTGGACTGGTCCGAGAGAAAACTCACAGTATTGCTGTGTCACGGAAGGATAAAAGCCTGGGAGAAACTGTTTTTGCGGTTATCTCTCAGGCTTTTTGTTTATAATCGTGAAATTGGAGGTTTTTTTAAATGAACACAGAATGGATTAAAGTTGTTGTGGCTGCTATTTTTGAAGTATTTTGGGTTATTGGGTTAAAATACGCAGATGATGTTTGGACTTGGAGTGGTACAATTTTATCAATCATAATCAGCTTCTATGTAATGATTATGGCAGGACGAAAGCTTCCTGTAGGTACAGTTTATGCCGTTTTTGTAGGATTGGGAACGACCGGCACGGTCCTAGCTGATTTTCTTTTCTTTGAGGAGCCATTCAGTATAAGTAAAATACTTTTGATTTTACTCTTGTTAACAGGTGTAATTGGATTGAAATTAGTTACAGACGATACCGTTAAGAAAGGGGCTGCTTCATAATGGCCTGGATTTCTTTAACCTTAGCAGGAATATGTGAAATGTTTGGCGTTGTGATGATAAATAAACTTCATAAGGACCGCGACTGGCAATCATTTATTCTATTAGTTATTGGATTTGGAGCAAGCTTCATACTTCTAGCTAATGCTATGGAAACACTTCCTATGGGGACAGCTTACGCGATATGGACTGGAATCGGTGCATCTGGCGGAGCACTATTAGGCATGGCTTTATATGGTGAATCAAAAGATTGGAGAAGGCTAGTCTTTATAGCAATGGTTTTAAGTGCAGCTATAGGACTAAAACTTGTTTCATAATAAGGAATAAGCAATAAAAATACTGTAGTAAGATAGAAAAATCTATGTTTCCACATTAATTTGTGAAGCTAGGCTTTTTTCTTTTATAAATTGGCTAGCTAGTTTGATAGTCTTTAATAAAAAGGCTTACTGAAAAGAGATTAAAAGCATTAAATATACAAATAGGCTTCTATACACCAATGTTTCCATTGAATGCCACCTCTCACACTTATTAAAGTACGGCATGACTTCCTCCAAATATTTCACATTGGTTTCAATCATCATACCAATGATTCAAGTACAAAACAAACCATTTCCTAAAAAGGCTGGTTTAAATTAGGGTTTCTTCAAGCATTATGCTATACTGAATCTACCATTTGCATTACTTGTTTCAGGTACGTTTGTTGCACAAGCTCTATTCATTCATTGAATAGAGCTTTTTTTATTGACCAATTCTTTTCAGGAAAAAAAATAGATCCTACATAAGTAGGATCTATCATTAGCTATTATTAAGCTTTTTGAACGTTTGTAGCTTGTGGGCCACGTTGTCCTTGTTCTACTTCAAAAGTTACACTTTGACCTTCGTCTAAAGATTTGAAGCCTTCGCTTTGGATAGCTGAGAAATGTACGAATACGTCATCTCCACCTTCACGCTCGATGAATCCAAAACCTTTGTCTGCATTAAACCATTTCACTTTACCTTGTTCCATAATTGTTGCCTCCTAGTGTGGGTTTGCCACACAATGTATTACTATCCTTGCTCAAATACCTTAGACGAAAATCAAAATTGCTTCTCAATCTGAAAACGAACAAAAATAATTCTTCTTAAGAATAACAGATAAATTGAAAAATAGCAAACAATAAGAAAACTACCTTAGTGAAAGGATTTATTCTTTTGTGGATATACACTTCAAATTATTCTAAATCCTAAATATTACTAATAAAATCCCTTCACAACAAACTATTTTAAATTAGTGATTATTTTTGCATTGTGCTATACTGAGTTTACCATTTGCATTACTTGTTTTCAGATACGTTTGTTGCACAAGCTCTATTCATTTATTGAATAGAGCTTTTTGAATGTATAAATTGGCAATGAGGTGAAAGACCGACGCATTCGCCAATTTAAGATCTATAGTCTAAGTTAAACTAGACCTTTTCCTACATCTTTATTAGGCTTACCAAAGGCAAGCCTCCCTTTATTGAGCAAATTCGTTTTAAGCAAAAAAAATAGCCCCTACATATGTAGGGGCTATCAGTAGCTATTATTAAGCTTTTTGAACGTTTGTAGCTTGTGGGCCACGTTGTCCTTGTTCTACTCCAAAAGTTACACTTTGACCTTCGTCTAAAGATTTGAAGCCGTCGCTTTGGATAGCTGAGAAATGTACGAATACGTCATCTCCGCCTTCACGCTCGATGAATCCAAAACCTTTGTCTGCATTAAACCATTTCACTTTACCTTGTTCCATAATTGTTGCCTCCTAGTGTGGGTTTGCCACACAATGTGTTACTATCCTTGCTCAAATACCTTAGACGAAAATCAAAATTGCTTCTCAATCCGAAGCCGAACAAAAATAATTCTTCTTAAGAGTAACAGATAAATCTCTTAATAGCAAATAATAAGAAAGACTATTTGCAAATACTGCTTTAAATTGTTCTAATACATTAATCAATATAAAAAGGTCAGTGGTCTCCCACTGCCTCATCTTATCAATTCCCTTGCTATCATAAGTAATACAGTATCGGTTTCTCATGATCCCGCATTTATTTTGCAAATTCAATGGACTCATCAGATTTCAGTTCCATTTCTCTAAGAATTATTTAGTGCAATAGCTGCAGCCTTCGTTCCAATAAAGCGGTTAGAGAAATAATCTGTAAGATGATTCCCATCTACCTTCATAGAGCATATTAAATTCTCTACATTTTTCTAGTTTACACATAAACATCAAATAGCGTAATTAAAGTTTCTTTCATCAATTCTTCTGATGGCATAGAACCATTTTTTACATACTTAATTGACATACCAAATAAGCCCCAACTAATCATTATACTGTGTAACTCTACTTTTTCATTCGTCCAAGACGGATACTTTTGCTTAAGTAAACCTTTAAATGCCTTGCCGAGTTCTTCCTTTACAATTGTTTCAATTTTGGGTGTAAATGCTTCATAACTTCTTGAACATTGATTTGCTAACCCATTTTGAAAGGATAATAAGCTATAGAAAATATCAGTTAAAGTTTCTTGTGTTAACGCTTCATGGGAAGTAACATTTTTCAGTACTCCCTGTAACACATCTTCACTCAACACTACTTCCAACAAATCATAACGATTATTGCAGAAGGTTTAGAAAAAGTAAAAGAAACAATATCAAAAATATAATCTGTTTTATCTATAAATAAAAGTAGCAGTGCAAATATTAAATTTGCACTGCTACTTTTTACACACCCTTAATGTATATAATCATCAAACATTTCGACAGACACCTTACTCCCCTACCATACCGTCATTATCGTTATCGCGCATATAAGGGTACAACCAATGGTCACTCGTTATTGGCATACTGAAACCTGCATCTTTAGCTTCTTTAATCGTCACTTGCCCATTCCCGTTCGTATCAACACTAGAAATTTCACCTTTTTGGACTGAACCAGTTGTAATAGAAGGCTTGTTGCCTGTTAAACCGAGTGATGCGTTAACTTCATCGGGATTCACGTTGTCAAACGAATCAACAATCTTGTTGCCCCTTATTGTATAGGTATACTCATAATGTGAAGGAATCTGTGTTTCTGTATTCGGATAAGTGATAATTGCTTCAAATTTAGTAGCTCCACCTGCTTTACGAATTGCATCTTCCATATAAGCTTGATCACCGTGTCGGTTAAGTGTACTTTCTTGTGGGGTGATATTATAAGCATTCGATACCCCACCAAGAGAATCAGCGATAATATGTCCTTCGTCTAAATTGTCACTTTCGACACCAGGAACTTTTGCCTCATCAGAGTAGTATCTCCCAGAAGACAATACAGGTTCGTTTTGATCATCTTGAAGAATGATTTCGTCCGCAATGACGCGTACTAGTTGACCATGTTCATTCGTAAATGCCCAATATTCTCGGTCCCCATAACCAATGTCAACGACGACGTTCGGCTGACGATAGCCAGACAAATTGCCACCATCCACTTCAATCAATTTGTATCCAGAGAAACGTTCGTCATTTGATTGGGTTGGTGATTCCTCTACTATTGGTTCATCAACTTCCGCAGTGCTTGTTTCTTCTTTTTCACTATTTTCATTTGGACTAACTGTGGTTACTTCTTGCTGATTTGTTTCTCCATCTATAATGGAACCATCTTCTACACTGGTACAACCAACCATTAAGATGGTCGATAAAAGTAAAATTAAATAATTTATATTCTTTTTCATTTTAGGACTCTCCTATACTAGTTTAAATTAATAAAATAAAAATATTTTACCACATAATATTTCGAATCCTTGAATTTTATTATTTGGGAGAATTGACAGTACAGCAGTCTCAACCTGATTTAATGAAAATCGTAGTGGACCCTTTATACCAGCTTTGGAGGAGGGGACCATCACTTTTCTTTAATTGGCTCTTTCCAACTGTTGTCTTCAAGAAAGAAAGTAGACGAAATAACTGACCTGCTCCGTCGTATTATAAGGTTGACCAAGTTAATTGGTTGCCCTTTTTATTATTCACTGTCTTCATAAAAACAGCCAATGTCTCCATTGGCTGTTTCATCACAAATACTTCTTATAAATCCCCTTACTATCATACGTATACAAAATCGGCTTTCCTTCAACCATTGTTTCCATATGAACGCCTCTGCCCCACAGCTGATAAATATATGGCATAACTTTCTCCAAATATTTCACATCGAGCTCTATGCCCTCATACCAATGCTTCAAATACAGCTCACCATTTCGCAAATAATCTCCATCGTTGACCGTGATGTACGGAAATCCACCATTCACACGCATGCTGACCAATTGATCACGGACATGCGTCCAGTCTTTATCGATGACCTTGTAATCCTTCCCTTGCTTCTGGAATAGGTACATATCTTCACGCATGACGAGGTCCTTTGTTAAGTAGTTTCTTAGGAAGGAAATGTCCGACTCCACTTCACGCACCTCAAACATTTGCTCACGGCCTGAATTTGGTTTAATACCTCGGCGGATCATTTCTTCAGTCGGATTATTGAAACGCTCTTCAATATCCTCGAATATTTTTAAACCTAAGTAGTACGGATTAATTCCTGTGCGTGATGGCTGCACCACTCCAGCATTTAACTTAGCAAATTCAATGGATTCACCCGCTGTTAGATCCATTTCTCTAAGAATCCTTTGGTGCCAATAGCTAGCCCAGCCTTCGTTCATGATTTTCGTTTCAAGTTGCGGCCAGAAATAAAGCATCTCTTCACGCATCATTGTTAAAATGTCACGTTGCCAATCTTCTAATTCACGGCTGTATTGCTGGATAAACAACAGTAAATCCTTTTGTGGTTTTGGTGGGAATTTTTTTGATTTCCTTATACTCGATACCAGTTTTACTTCCTTTTTATCCAAGTTCCATAAATCATCATAGTCTGATGGTTTAGCTTGTATTTCTTCATCCTCATATTCCAGATCAATGGTCGTCATTGGACGCAAGAGAGCTGGATCGATATGCTCATCAATTGATAATACAGCGTCCAGAAATAATTCAACTTCCTTTTTGCCATACTCAATTTCATATTGACGAATGCGGTCAGCTGTCGCAGCCATGCTTTCAACCATATCTCTTTTCGTATTTTGGAAGCGAACATTATTTTTAAAAAAATCACAATGGGCTAAAACATGGGCCACTATTAATTTATTTTGAATTAATGAATTTGAATCTAATAAAAAGGCGTAGCAAGGATTAGAGTTAATCACTAGCTCATAAATTTTACTTAAACCAAAATCATAATGTAGCTTCATTTTATGAAATTGCTTTCCGAAGCTCCAATGTGAAAAACGTGTCGGCATTCCATATGCTCCAAACGTATAAATAATTTCACTTGGACATATTTCATATCTCATCGGATAAAAATCCAAGCCAAATCCGACTGCAATCTCCGTTATTTCATCAATAGCCCGTTCCAAAACTTTCTGTTCGTCCACTCTCATGTTGCTCCCTCCTTTTCCTCTTAACACATAGTATGAAAATCACATTTGAAAATGACGTGCTTTTTTCAAATGCAAAAATGTATATTTTTTACATTTGAATTATTTACATTTATTGGAAAATATGTTTTAATTAAGATAGTTAAAAAAATCACTCGTTTTCAATATTCGAAATCATTACTAAACAATTGATATGTATTAAGAAATGAAAGGGTGTTAGAAAAATGAAGCAAAACAATATAAAAATCCTTGAAACATACAGCCAATTGAAAACTTTAAGTGATCCATTTAAAAATCAAGTTTTAACTTTACTTATCGAATCCTCTTATACAGGTCAGCAGTTATCAAAAATATTGGAGGTCCCTCGTTCGAAAGTTCACTATGCTTTAACCGAATTAGAAAATAACGAACTTATTCACATAGTAAAAAAGGAAGAAAAAAATGGCATCATTCAAAAGTTTTATAAAGCAGTTGCCAAAAGCTTTTATCCAGATGAAAAACTAATTCCTCAAGCAAGCGAATTCGATGATTATTACCGGACCTTTTATATCAATATAATGGGTCGTTCAAAGGTTCGATTATTATCTGCTCCAGAAGAAGCATTTCAATTGAATGCTCCAAAGATCGCCTTGCAGTTTGAATTAAAACTATCCGAAAAGACATTTAAAGATTGGCTACAGAGATTTCGTAACCTAGTGGATGAATTAGTTGAGGAGGAGTCGAAGGAAAATAGTAATAGTGAAAATGAAAATTACTATTATTTCTCTTCATTTGGATTTAGGATTGATGAACCACTATTTGAAGAAAATGAATCAGAATAACCTAAAAATTTTAAAGGCGGTGAACCAAATGACACTGAATTTATTATTTTTCAACGTAACAATTAAAACAAATAAAATGACAAAGGAAGAAGCTATAAATGAAGCAATCCATCGTAAATATAACGAAGAAAACATCACAAAAATGTTACCTTATCATAAATTGTTTTAATACTCCTTAAAAAGAGGCTTTTACACAATTATTTGTAAAAACCTCTTTCTTTTTGGTTGTTTAAAACGAGTTGATAATCGATTGGAGTGTAAGATGCGAGTCTTCCGCTCAGAAAACAGCCTTCTTTTTCCTCAAATCAAAACTCCAATAGTTCAAAATAATTAATGGAACTTCCACAAAATATGAATATGTTATAATAAAAGTTGGAAAATATTCACACACTCTTACTTGACTGAGTTAGCATAATGGGATACCCATCACAGTCTGCTAAGAACAATAAAAACCACTTGTAAGTACTTGAAAGGAGATGATTCACTATGATGAATATTGTATTAGATATTGAGATTGTATCTTTCGAGGAGGTACTTGTGGTATAACGTCCGCACGTTTCCTCCTCAAACTGACAATGACGTTAAATTTGGGAGGATAAAATGAATACTATAAGCATGGAAAGTATCGGACTTTCTGAACAATTAAAGCAAGAAGCAAGTTTTTATGAAAACTTATATATAGGAAGAGTCTCTTCTCAACATAAGGATTTATATAAGGTAATCAGTGAAAAAGGCGAATTTCAGGCTAAAGTTTCTGGAAAACTGCGTTTTTATAATGATGAAATAACGGATTACCCAGCCGTTGGAGATTGGGTTATGGTAGATCGTTTGTCTGATGAAAATGGTACAGCTATCATTCATCATACCCTTACTCGAAAAAGTATTTTTGAACGAAAAGCGGCTGGTACTTCAAATGACAATCAAATTGTAGCAACTAATATTAATATTATCTTTATTTGTATGTCGTTAAACAATGATTTTAATTTACGTCGACTTGAACGATACTTAGCTGTTGCTTGGGAAAGTAACGCTACACCGATTGTCATTTTGACGAAGGCAGATCTATGCGATGATCTTAACTTGAAGCTCGCTGAAATAGCGTCTGTAGCTATCGGTATTGATGTTGTTACAACTTCATTCAAAGACAGTAAGGGATTTGAAACGATCCAAAGCTATCTAACCAATGGGGTAACAGCTGCTTGTATCGGTTCATCCGGAGTCGGAAAATCAACATTAATCAATCATTTATTAGGTGAAAAAATATTATTAACGAGTGAAGTTCGCGAGGATGATGATCGCGGCCGTCATACTACAACCCACAGACAATTATTTACCCTACCAAATGGTGGTGTAATCATCGATACCCCTGGTATGCGTGAGCTACAATTGGATGGAGCGGATTTATCGAGTACGTTCTCCGATATTGAAAAATTGGCAGAGAAATGTCGGTTTAATGACTGTTCTCACAATAAAGAACCATATTGTGCAGTCAAAGAAGCTATCGATACTGGCTATTTACCAATCGAGCGTTTCAACAGCTATAAAAAGTTATTAAAAGAGCTAAAATATCAAGAGTTAAAATCAAGCCAACGTGAACGTGAAAAAATAAATAATATGTTTGGTAGCAAAAATGGAATGAAACAAATGAAAAAACATGTAAAAATGACAAATAAACTTCGTTAAATATGAAAAAAAGCTCCATCCTTTCCTGTTTTCGGAACGGATGGAGCTTTTTTAATATGTATGAATGAATTTATCTATTCTTTCCTTTCATTTCTTCTACATATCCATCTAATAATTCATATATATAATCTTCTACATTTCGGAATGAAAAGCCAAAAGAAGTTGCTTTTTCATTTGATACTGTGCAGGCTGTATAGCCATTATAAGGAGATCTTTCTCCATTAGCAGAAAAGAGAGCCTTTTTACCAGTTAATTTTTCAATATAGGTAATTATTTCAGGAATTGCAATTGTCCCATTACTGCAAGCATTAATTGGGCCCTCATATTCCGTTTCGCAGATCCATGCTAAAAATTCTCCCGCTTCTTCTTGTAATATAAAACTCATATCACCTTCAGTAAATGTAAATGGTTCTTGGTTAATGATTTTTTCACAAAAGAAAAACAAGCGTTTCGTATAATCTTCTTTCCCAAGTACAACAGGAAAACGAACAGCTACGACTGGTAAACTCGTATTCTGATAAAATGCAGCTTCCGCTAATCTCTTACCTTCACCATATGAAAAGTCTTTGCGTCCTCCTTGACGACATTCATATACATAAGGATTGAAGGCAGTTTCAATTAAACCTAAATTTGGTTTATAAACTGCCATCGATGAAGTAAACACATATTTTTTCACATTAGGTGATAAAACTTCTGCAATATCCTTCACTTCATCTGGGCTGTAGCATATATTATCAAAGACGATGTCAAATGATTGATTATGTAAGGCAGTTTTCATACTGTTCTGATCTAAACGATCTATTTTCAATCTGTTTACTGTATTTCCAAATGTATCAGTTGTTTGCCCTCTTGTTGCAATTGTAACATCATTTCCCTTTTTTATTAGCTGATGAACAAGAGACTTTCCAAAAAAACGTGTACCCCCAAGTACTAATATATTTGCCATTTGTTTAATCCCATCCTTTTTAAAATAACCTATGCACTTATTGTAACTACTTGGGCAAATATGGGCAATTTTTCAGGAGAAACTTAACGCTGTTAGGATATCAAAGTCTATAACTAATCATATGTATTCTTTCTTAGGTAGAACAATTTAGCAAAAATATATTGGAGGAAAAAAAGTATGCAAATTCATGTTGTGACAGCAGGACAAACGATTTATGGGATTGCGAACGCCTATAATGTAAGTCCTAATGAAATCATTGAGGCCAACCAATTAGATGCCCCTAATCAATTGGTTGTCGGTCAAGCTTTAGTCATTCCGATTACCGGAAGCTACTATTGGGTACAATCGGGGGATTCACTCTATAGCATTGGTCAAAAATTTGATATTTCAGCACAAGAACTAGCTAGAATTAACAATATTTCAATTGATGCCCCTTTAAATGTTGGGTTAAGATTATATATTCCACCACAGCAGACAAAAAGATTTGTTGCTAGCAATGCTTACATTGAGCCAAGAGGGAGCACAGTTTCGCCTGCTTTGCAAAATAGTGCAAGGGAAGCCTCACCATACTTAACCTACATGGCTCCATTCAGCTTTGAAGTAAATAGAGACGGATCCTTAAAAGAACCCCCATTGAATAATTTTAATGACATCGTAAATGCAACAGGAACTACACTCATGATGGTGCTAACGAATTTAGAAAATGGAGAATTTAGTACAGATCTTGCAAGAGTCATCTTAAATGATATGACAGTTCAAAATAATCTCTTAAACAATATCCTCAATACTGCAAATAGACTAAACTTTGGGTCGATTCATTTTGATTTTGAACGTTTACGTCCAGAAGATAGTAGTGCTTATACAAGATTTTTGCAAAGGGCAAAAGAAATGTTCACCCCTCAACGCTTAACAACATCGATTGCTCTAGCACCTAAAACAAGTGCTACACAAGTAGGCGAATGGTTGACAGCCCATAACTATAGAGAACAAGGAAATGCTGTAGATTTCGTTATCATCATGACATATGAATGGGGGTACTCTGGAGGTCCTGCACAAGCAGTATCGCCAATCAACCAAGTAGGTAACGTGTTAGATTATGCAATAAGCGAAATTCCTTCAAATAAAATATTAATGGGCCAGAACTTGTATGGGTACGATTGGACGTTACCTTTCAGACCAGGAACAATTGCCAGAGCCGTTAGCCCTCAACAAGCAATTGCCCTTGCAAGAAGGTATAATGCCATCATTCAATATGATACTACTGCACAAGCACCATTCTTTAGATATTTCGATGAAATGGGTAGACAACATGAAGTTTGGTTTGAAGATGCTAGATCCATTCAAGCAAAATTCGACCTTATTAAAACGTTACGCCTTGGAGGAATTAGCTATTGGAAGTTAGGGTTATCTTTCCCACAAAATTGGCTTTTACTAGAAGATAATTTCAAAATCTACAAAATATAAAACCTAAGTCTCCATTGTAAAGTGACCTTTTTATACACGCTGCAACAAATAAGAAAATTTCACAAAAAATACTATCATAATATCCCCTTAGGGTCCCTTTTTATTCTTTTTTCATCACCTCATTCAGTAGCATAATTGGTACTTTTAAATTAGCTTTAGCTTCTTTTTTTAAACAAGAAGTAGGTGGATTCGTTTCGATAACGTCCTCACACAGTTCCAATGTAAAGCCTGGACGCTGAAACTCTGTAATAAACCAATCTGTGAAACCTCCACCTACAGCATTCTTTTGAGGAAATGCTAATTCATATCCGGTTATTTTTGAAATTTTTTCAGCTAACGCATAATCTCTAGCAATATGAATTGGCTCATTATTATAAAACCAATAGATCTCTTGTCCAGATGTGTGATATGAAATTGATAAGAGAGGATTAAGTTTCTTTGTAAAGCGCATGATATTCTGGACCTCCTTAGCTTGTGCCGGACTTCGGCCACGAAACTGTTTATAAGATGGCCATGCCGGAATCTTATTTAACTCTTCCCACCCAGCTGGATATTGCCGATTCAAATCAACACCTAACCCATTCGCCTTCCATCTTTTGAAATCGAAACTGAAGTGGTTCATCGTTAGAAGCTCCATTTTTTCTTTTATCTTAAAACGATTCAAACCAAATTGCTGTATTTCAACACCATCTGGATTTAGCATTGGAACTACGTAAATGGAAGTTCTATTTAACACATCAAATGAATCATCTCTATCCTTCATGGTACTAAGACTTTGGACATAAGACTGCAGAAGTTTTATTAAAAATTGGCTAGTAATCCACTCACGAGCATGATGTGAGCCAATCAATAAAATATTTTCATTCCCTTTCCCTACTTTGGCATACAATAAATCACGATTATATTCACTTTTTCCAATTGATCCAATTTCAATATGATCAGGAAATTGTTTTTCTAACTCAAGTAAATCATTTGCCATTATTTCATAGGAATAAGGAGTATTCTCTGCTTTAACGGGTGATATAAACATGAAAAAAATGATGAACAGAAAAGGAATAAACGCCTTCACTCAAATACACCTCGAACATGGAAATAAAAATAGACGGTAAATTGGCCTTCACCAAGTTTTGCAAGGGAACTTTCTTTGGAATGTGTGCAAAATAGAAGTATCTCCTCTCAAGGAGGCAATACAATGAACAAAACAGATTATGATCGAGCACTGTACTATACTCATCGATCTGAATGGGATAATTTATTGATTCTGATGGTGCGGACTAAAGATCAATTTTTATCCAAAAAGATAGAACATTTTCTCCACGCATATCGCTATGAGCATGATTACACGGTTATCCAACAAAACCTATATGCTCTTCTTAGATATCTTGAACATGCTTCTTTCATGATGATGCAGCATGACGAAGCAGTCGAATCCTTTTTATAGTTTTTCTGTAGCTTTTCCTTCATATACATCGGAATTTTGGCAATTTGTAACAAAGCTTATTTACGAAATCAAGACTTTGGTGAGCGACATACTTATTATGTCGCTCTTTTTTTATTGTTTACAATCATAATTGTTAAAGTGGACATTTTTCTGAATTTTGTAATATAATTTTCTTTATATGGAAGGAGAGGGGAATGTTGGCGGAAAAAAAGAAAGAAAATATACTTTTCATCGCATGGGCAGTCTCGATTATCGCAACCTTTGGCAGCTTATATTTTTCAGAAATCAGGCAGTATGAGCCTTGTACATTATGTTGGTACCAACGGATTATCATGTACCCCTTCACTGTAGTTTTAGGGATTGCTGTAATAAAAAAAGATTTTCAAATTAGCTTTTATTCGATGATTCTTTCAGCCATAGGAATTTTAACTTCAGCCTATCATTATGCTCTTCAAAAGCTGTCTTTCCTCGCAGATACAGCACCAAGTTGCGGTAGAGTACCTTGCACTGGACAATACATAAACTGGTTAGGATTTATCTCCATCCCATTCCTAGCGTTAATAGCTTTTATCATCATTTTCGTTTGCAGTTATATATTATGGAAAAATTCAAAGGGGAAAAATTAATATGAAAAAAGTGATCATTTTTTTAGTTATTATTGTAGTTCTATTTGTTGCCATTGCTTTTATGAATAATTTAAGCAATACAAGTAAATCTGAAGACAATCCTTATGGGAAAAATCGTTTACAACAAGCTACCATTGAACAATTAGACGACGAAAATTACCAAAGTATCATTTTACCTGAAGAATTAGAAGAGAAATTAGATAATAAAGAAGATGCTGTGGTTTATTTTTACAGTCCTGAATGTATTTACTGTAAAGAAGCTACACCAAAAGTAGTTGAAGCTGTAAACCAACTGGATGTTGAGCTAGCTCAATATAATTTATTGGAGTTTAATGATGGTTTTAACGATTACAATATCGAGAGTACACCTACACTTGTTGTTTTTGAAGATGGTGAAGAAAAAGACCGGTTTACTGGTTCAGCTGATATGGAAGTTTATTTAGATTTCATCGAAAAGAATATTAAATAATTTAAAAAAGGCTAACGAAAGTAATTTTTCCTACTACTTTCACTAGCCTTTTTTATTATATTGTTAAAAATGATTGTGTCTCCTCACTTTTAACTTTTTCAAAGCTATGATTAAATAATTGATCCCAGGTAAAAGGAAAGAAAAATCCATAATAATTAATAATTGCTACATTTTGTTCAAAAATCCTTTTTTCTTTTTCAGAACCTGATAACTGACCAGAATACATATCTTTAAGCAGATGATTGATTACACTTAAAGCCACCATAATAGCTGCAGCTTCTGCCATTATTCCATTATACAAATTTCTTTTTGAATCAAATTGAAGTAAATGCATGTTATCATAAGGCTCAAGCTCATCGTTAGAGAAATAGAGCGGTAACAGTTCATTTCGTAGATCAGCCAAAAGCAACTCTATTTCATTTTCTTGTTCTTCAGTCGCAGAAAACGCAATTCTCATTTTAATCCCACCCTTAATATCCTTGTTCGTATTAAACAGCATCCCACTTTCATAATAACACGAAAACTAGCCAGGAATTCATGCTATTTCTACTTGTGCCATTTAACAATCTATACATTTTTATGTTACATTTTTAGTAATCAGATGAAACATGAAAGGAATGCTTTAATGATACAAACCTCGAAAAAAGGGGACTATTTAGAAGTACATACCCCTCCTAATTGGAACGGACTTTCTATAGAAGCTTTATTTAAGGAACATTATCATGCTCCGAAAAAACTTATTCATTCATGGCGTATGAATAAAGACGTTTTCGTTAACGGAAAACATGTACCTTGGAACACTCCCTTGAAAATAGGGGATAAAATACTACTTCCTTTATTTAAATATGATGGTTCACTTCCAAAAACGCTGGACAAAGAAATTAATGTACTTTATGAAGATGAGCATTTACTAATTGTGAACAAACCAGCAGGTCTTGACACCCATCCTTCAAATCAAGATGAACACAATTCTTTACTTAATGCAGTCGCATACCATTTACTTTTACAAGGTGAAATTTGTGAAGTGCGTCATATTCACCGCTTAGATAAGGACACTACAGGTGCAATTATTTTCTCTAAAAACGCTTTTGTTGCTGCCTTACTACAACAGATGCTCGAGGAGAGGTCCATTAAACGTACCTATAAGGCGCTTGTACATGGTCGAATACGTCAAAAAAAGGGGACTATTAACGCGAATATTGGTCGGGACCGACATCACGCTACTCGTCGCCGTGTATCACAAAACGGTCAAACAGCCATCACTCACTTTAAAACGTTGAACTATGATCAAACAAAAAATCTTACATTAGTGGAATGTACATTAGAAACTGGACGAACACATCAAATTCGAGTACATTTTAGTCATATTGGACACCCGTTGGCCGGTGATATTCTTTATGGAGGAAAACCAATTTATACACGTCAAGCATTACACGCCTATAAAATCAATATGGTACATCCAATCACAGAAGTACCATTAGAAGTAATCGCTCCCTTTATCGATCAACCTGCAATCTTTATAGAATAGATGAAAGAGGCTGTCTCAAAATTTTAAGATAGCCTCTTTTCATAAGCTTTAATATATAGTTGGAGCTTCCACTACTGGAGAGTCTCCACTCATTGATTTTAGAAATTCAACCAATTGTTTTGATTCTTTTTCTGTAAGATTTAACTCTTTAATTAGAGCACTTTTATTCGTATGGGTGCCTCCACCTTCATTATAGTAATCAACAACATCCTCAATAGTTGCAAGGCTTCCATCATGCATATATGGAGCTGTATGCTCCAAGCCACGTAATTGTGGTGTTCTGAATGCTCCTAAATCCGCTTCATCATCCGTCACAGCAAGTCGCCCTTCATCCCCTTCAGCACCTAAGTTATGATAAAGTCCATCCGATAACGCAGGCCCTGCATGACATGTAATACATGAGGCTTTGCCAACAAATAGCTTCATTCCTTCTTTCGCATCAGCTGAGATTGCATCATCATCACCAGCCAGATAACGGTCAAATGCCGTGTCTGAAATTGTTAGAGTTCTTTCAAAAGCAGCAATCGCTTTCGCAATATTCTCAGCTGAAATTTTATCCTCAAATACGGATTGAAAGTCTTCCACGTATTGTGGTACTGCATTTAATTCTTCCACTAATTCAATTAAATCTTGATTCATTTCTACTTCAGACTGAATTGGACCTAATGCTTGTTCTTCTAAGCTCCCTGCTCTTCCATCCCAAAAGTATTCTTTATAATAAGCGGCATTAATGATTGTCGGACTATTTCTACTACCGACATGTCCTTGGAAACCGCTAAAAGTTTTAAGTCCATCTCCATAACCTGCTCCCGGCGAGTGGCAGGACATACAGCTTTGTTTATTATCACCTGACAATCGCGGATCAAAATATAATTGCTTTCCTAACTCAATTTTTTCTTCTGTCATTTCATTATCAGTAGGGATTACAAGTTCACCAAGCGGCTGAAACATCGCTTTCGCATTTTCTAATTCTTCATCCTTCTCAACAACTGTTACTGAAGAATTAGTTATACCATCTTCTTCACTCGTCTTTTCTGAAGATTGACATGCTGCTAATGTAAATACAAGTACCATCACAACAATAAGTAACCACCATTTCCTCATTCATAACACCTCCCAGTTTTTATAAAAAATGTAAATCTACACTCATTATAATGCAGAAGGTAATATTATTTTGGTGTGTATATTGAAAATATTGTGAAAAATGTAACAATATCCTTTTTTCACCATTTTAATGGTAAAAATACAGAATAACTAATTAAATAATTTTCTTCTAAAATAATATTTCACAAATAACAACCATCCTCATTCTCATCATACACTACACTTTTCCACACATTTACAACAAGGAATCTCCATTACTATATAAAATTGTAAATATCAATTCATTAAATATTAAGATTTTGTAAATTTAATATTTTTCACTTTATTCTGAATTGATTTATATGTAAAATGATGAAGGTTGAGTCGAGATTTCTAAAAGAAAAATTGATATCTACATTTTATTCATACACAATTTTGGGGGTAGAAAAATGGTTTTTAAACCAAAAAAAGATAAGTTCTCAAATTTACTAATGGACATTGCAACAAACGTAAAAGCTGGAGCAGATTATTTCGCTGATCAAAAGCTTACAAATTTAGGTGACCTAAAAGTCTTCACCGATACAATGAAAGATTTTGAACATAAAGGAGATTCATATGTTCACGAAGTTATCCAAGAGTTGAATAACGCATTTATTACACAAATAGAACGTGAAGATATTCTTCACTTAGCTATGAGTATGGATGATGTAATAGATGGCTTAGAACACTGCGCTGCACTATTCGAAATGTATTCCATCATTGAATCGGATGAGTATATGTTTAAGTTTGTCGACCATATTCGTAACAGCACGAATGAAATCGTTCGCGCTATTGAATTGCTGTCTGTTAAAAAATTACTTCAAATTCGTGAGCATGCAATTAAAATCAAAGATTACGAGTCTCTTTGTGATAACATCCAAAGACAGAGCATCAAAAATTTATTTGCAACAGAAAAGGATCCAATTCGTATTATTCAATATAAAGAAATATACGAAAACCTTGAAAATATCGCAGATAGCTGTCAAACAGTGGCTAATACACTTGAAACCATCATTATGAAAAACGCATAAGGGGCTCAATCTAAATGGATACAATTTTACTCTTAACCGTACTGATTGTAATTGGCGCCTTAGTATTTGACTTCATAAATGGGTTTCACGATACAGCTAATGCGATTGCAACTTCAGTTTCCACAAAAGCACTGAAACCAAGACATGCTATTATCTTGGCTGCCACGATGAATTTCGTCGGTGCCATGGCATTCACTGGCGTTGCTAAAACGATTACAAAAGATATCGTTGATCCATTTGTTCTAGAAAATGGATCCCTAGTTATTCTAGCTGCTTTAATTTCAGGAATTGCTTGGAACTTAATTACGTGGTATTACGGAATACCTAGCTCATCTTCACATGCTATTATCGGTAGTATTGCTGGTGCAGCTATTGCGGCTTCAGGTTTTGGTGTCTTAAATGCTAGTGGTTTTCTAAAAATACTTCAAGCATTACTTCTTTCACCAATACTGGCTTTCACAGTTGGTTTTATCGTATACAGCATATTTAAAGTGATATTTAAAAATAATAATTTAACTAAAACAAATAAACGCTTCCGTTTATTCCAAGTTGCTACAGCTGCTCTGCAATCTTTTACACATGGAACAAACGATGCACAAAAAG
>Ga0233379_1000041_pt1 | contig 18954 bp, 14 predicted proteins | sample ElkDunMinimDraft_8_FD_180679 | JGI IMG/M metagenome (GOLD analysis project Ga0233379, IMG submission 180679) | Fecal eukaryotic communites from dung pellets of Tule Elk in California, USA - Elk Dung F1 | ecosystem: Host-associated > Mammals > Digestive system > Large intestine > Fecal | place...
TGCGGTTGAACAAGAACCCGAAAAAGATCCGAAAGCACCTGTATTAAAAACAGATTTAGTTAATAATGAACGGATTCAGGGGAATATCAAAACCTTTAATGTATGGCCAGTAGATGCAAATGGAAAACGGATTCGAGGCAACAAGGTCGCTGTTACTAGTAATGGGGTAGGTGTGCCATATGTATGGGATGATAGTACAAAAACAAGCTATAAATTAATTTTGCATGAAGGAGAAAACAAAGTAGCTATTCGCGTTTGGGATGACGACGGTCGTTCAACGACTGAAAACTTCATTATACATTCAACTGTCGTCAATGACGGGGATGTTATAGGAAAAGCAACGATTAGTATTGAGGCATCAACAGTTGGTCTAGGCTATTTAATACCGCCTACGACAATTGAAATAAGACAAAATGAAAAAACCTCTTATGTATTAGATCAACTTCTAAGGAACAATGGTTTTTCTTATGATTACACAGGGACATTAGACAAGGGCTTTTATCTAAAATCAATTAATAAAACAAATTTAATGCAAAATGCTAAAATACCAGATGACTTACGAGAGCTAGTGGAAGCATCCTCTACTTATTTTTCTGAACAAGATTATTATATGGACAGTTTAGGGGAATTTGATTTTTCCAACGGTTCAGGCTGGATGTATAGCATAAATGGTGATTATCCAAATTACAGTTTTTCTGATAGCTATTTATTGGATGGAGATGTAGTAAGAATTCGCTTTACGTTACATTATGGTAAAGACATTGGCGGTTACGGTGGTATGGGTGGTGATGCCAGTCAAGATTGGTATAAAGAATGGTAAAAATAATATGGTGAGGTTATAAAAATGGGAAATGAATCACAGCAAGTGTTAGAAGAATTAAAAAGAGTAATTGTAGGGAAAGAAACATTGATTGAGAAAATTTGGATAGCGTTAATCGCGAAAGGGCATATTCTATTAGAAGATATTCCGGGGGTTGGAAAAACAACTTTAGCTGTTGCATTAAGCAAAGTGCTAGGTTTAGATTCTAAAAGAATTCAATTTACACCAGACGTTATTGCGTCAGATGTTGTTGGCTTTACTATGTACGATAAGCAAACGGATAAATTCGTTTATAAAGAGGGGGCAGTCATGTGCAATTTGCTACTAGGTGATGAAATTAATCGTACATCTAGTCGTACACAGGCAGCTTTACTAGAGGCGATGCAGGAGGGGAATGTTACAGTAGATAGCGTAACGTATGAATTGCCAAAACCATTTCATGTTATCGCAACACAAAATCCTTTAGGGGTTCATGGAACACAAGCATTACCACAGGCTCAGCTAGACAGATTTTTAGTGAAACTTAGTATCGGTTATCCCGATTTTGAAAGTCAGGTAGCCCTATTACGTCAACGCCAAGAAGATAATCCTATCAATCATACACGTCAGGTGTTAAATAAAGAAAAGTTAATAGAGCTACAAAATCAAGCTCAATCGATTTATATAGATGAAAGAATCCTTCGTTATGTAACAGAGCTAACTGAAGAAACAAGAAATAGTGAACTACTAGTACAAGGAATAAGTCCACGTGGAGCACTTGCTATTTGTAATATGGCAAAAGCACATGCTTTTGTGAAAGGGAAAGATTTTGTTACGCCAGAAGATGTCATTGCAGTATTTCTAGATACATGTCATCATCGCATAATTTTAAGTACACAAGCTAGAACAGCGCAGTATGAGGAAAGCGATGTATTGTTACAAATTATAGAAAAAACCCCAACACCAGATATGACAGTATATTCAGGGTAAAGAGGAATAAATAATGAAAAGAAGTAGTGGGATTTTAGCTGTATGGTCAGGATTTGGAGTGCTTAATTATTTGTTTTTACCCAATTATTTTGCTGTTTTTTTTCTAATCATTTCTTTTTGCATCATTTCTTATTTAGCGCTAACTATTTTACTGGTCAGGAACAAAGTGACAATCCAGTTGCGTGTACCACAGAAACTTGTGAAAAATGGTCCGAATGAAGGTTATATCTATGTGAAGAATAATACACCGATTTCACTCGGACATGTTGTGTGCTGGATTGAATGGACACATAAGATGAATAATCAGAAGAAAAAGGAAAAATTAGTTTTTTCAGTTTCGAGATATAGCGAGGAAAAACTACCAATAGAGCTTCCAGCTAGGTATTGTGGGTCAATGCAAGTGGAAATAAAGCAATTTCGTATATACGATGCGTTCGCATTGTTTTATACAGAGCTTAAAACGATGATGCGTGAAACATATAATATTTTGCCAGTCGGCTTTTTGTCGACCGTTCATATAAATGCTCAAGGACTAACATCTTCTTTAAATGTGCTGAACGATAAAAGTGCAATTGACGGAGTAGAAATAGCAGATTTTAAATTGTATGAGTACGGAGATAATATTAAAAATATCCATTGGAAACTGTCAAGTAAAATGGACGAGCTCATTATTAAGCAGATGGAGCAAAATATGCAAGAGAAGATACTTGTCTTCTTTTCTTTACAAGAAGCACAGAGTTCTATCGAACAATACGATAGTATGCTTGAAGCACTTAGCGCAGTAATCCAATCTTTTTTAAAACAAGAAAAAACAATTGAATTTGTTTGGCTAGAAAAGGATGAGCAATGTTATTCGATACATACGGAAACTGAATTTTTAGCGTGTTTAACAGATTTAATGAATAAGGAAAGTTCAACTATTATAAATACTCAAACATTTATGCAACAGTATTATTCATTTTACACACATATTATTTGCATTGTTGATGCGGAGGTACCTGTATTCCCGATGGAAAATATACGATTTATACAGTACGGAGAAACAAGTGGTGCAAGCTTAAATAATGTGTTATTTACTCGTGATAACATGCATCGTCAACTAGGCGAACTATATTTATAAATGAAGGGGAAAAGTAAAGTGACATCTTTAAAAAAACATATAGATATCGTACTTGCATGTGGCTTTTATAGTGTCACGGTTCTTGTCCTACTATCTATGCTGAATTTGCAAGTAACTAGTTTTTTGGCATGCAGCTTAGGGGTTATATGGATTATTGGAAAAAGATTTCTTAAAAAGCCCCTTTTTTTAGAAATAATTACTTTACTAACGTTAATGTTGGTAATCGGTATTTTTCACGAATCCTTATTAGAAGCATCTAGTTTTATCATTCATACTGTACTTGAAAAGATGGCGATGGAACAAAATATTATTATTTCTTCCATATTGAATGAACAGAGCACAAATGTGAAGCAGTGGGCTGAACTCGTTATCGGGATAATAAGTTTACCCATTGCGATGTTCATATCGAAAATGATGATAACTAAACAAGTGAAATGGCTTGTAATAGGGGCATTCTTTATTTGGTTATTGCAGTTATTAACAGGTTGGATAGCAGGATTTTATATGAATGCATTACTATGCTGGATATTGGTTATTACAATTCTATTTAGCTTTCAGTCATGGAAAGTTTTCCTACATAAGAGTACTGTTTTATCAGTCATCATTGGCATAGCTGTAATGATTTCTAATTATACCGACATAACAAACAATTATGAAAGACCGACTTTTTTAGAAAACCTTTCTAGAGGAGTAGAACAAGCTATACTTGACAAGCGGTTTGAAAAGCAACCAAAAAACACTTTGTCAGAAGGGGATTTCCAACGATTAGGGTCACTACAATTAAACGATGATGAAGCATTAAGAGTTGTAATGGAAAATCCACAGCCACTTTACTTAAAAGGCTTTGTGGGATCTACTTATACGAAACATCAGTGGGAGACTTTAGACGGTCAATTAGCTTTTGCAAGTAAGCCACTTTTAGATAGCCTTGCAAATGAACACTTTACACCTTTTAACCAGTTGAATATGGCTGTTGAAGCAGGTCAATTATTAAAAGATAAAGTGTCGAAAGTCAAAATACAAAATACACAAGCGAATAGCCAATATATTTTTACACCATATGAGTTGGCGAGTATACCGAATGAAGTTGCAACTTATAAGGATGAAACAGCAATTCATTCAACTTCTTTATTTGGAAAACGTCAATACGAATTTGAAATAATGCCGATGAATGTCGCTAAATATCCTCAAATTGCAAATGCACTGTATAGCTTAAAAGAGGAGGAACAATTAAATCGTTATGTAGCTCTAGAAAGTCACTATAACGAGTATGTATACAATCATTTTTTACAAATGCCAAATGAAACAAAAGTATTATTGGAAAATCATCTACAAGAGCATAGCTTTTTGTTTAATGAAAGACCATCCTATGAAGTTGCTATAGATACTGTTCGATCATTTGTTGCAACTGAATTAACGTATCGTGAAGATGTAGTAGCAAAAAATCCAACAGCCGATTTTTTAATGTATGTACTTGAATCGTCTCGTGAAGGCTACGCCTCTCATTTTGCGACATTAGCAACAATGGTGTTTCGTTATTATGGGATTCCAGCTAGATATGTAGAGGGGTATTTAATCACGCCAGAAATTATAAAAGACAAAGAGGCTTATAGTGAAATTGTCATTACTAGTAAAAATACGCATGCTTGGCCAGAAATTTATATCGACTTAGTAGGATGGGTACCGGTGGAAGTGACACCTACATATTTAACAACGATGCCAGCAATTGATATGGATCATTACCCAAGTGGGAATGACTTAACACCAAATGCTAAAAATAGTGAAACACCAACACAATCAGAAGGGACAGCTTCTAAAAAAGAAGTTAAAGATGATGAGCAGCATGCGGAACCAGCTAGTGAACAATATGAGCGTAGTTTAAATGGGTGGCTTTCCCTAGTTCTAGTTATGCTTATCACAATGTTTGCTGTAGTCGTGTTATACATGTTTTATAAAAAATATAAGCAAATACAATTATTTAGGTCACCTAACAATAAAGTAGCCATTACTCAGTTATTTGCTTACACGATGAAAATGCTAGTAAACGATGGAATGAATGAGTTAGGTGGATCAAATTATCAATATAGCAAATATATTTCTAATAAATATGGTGAGCATTATTCGGATCTCTTCAATCATGCATTAGCAGTACAGCAACAAGTTTTATATAGCCAACATGATCCAACAAATGAACAAAAAGAGATAATGTTGCGTTTTAAAAATGAAATGAAGCAATCTATTGCAAATCAAAAATCATACTTGATAAGAAAAATCTATTTATTTATTCGCTAGAAAAGAGAGAACTATTATTATGAATAATAAAATATATCTAGTTTGTTTATTGCTCTTCTGTTACTGTTTTTCTCCTTTACAAGCATTAGCCTCAGATGAAACAGAAGAGCTTAAGCAGGTAATGGAAGATATTATAGAATGGAAAAAGTCTAGTATTGGTACCACAAGTGAATCCAATCTTTTTAATAATAGCTTTTTAAAAAATGCTGGCGATACAATGGGTGATTGGTATCCTATTGCAATGGGGCGGCTTGGCTATTCGGATGATTACGCAGCGTATTTAGCTGTCATAGAGGATGTTGTAGAAAAGCGTTATCGAACATCTGACAAATTGAGTGATACTAAATCTACTGAATGGCACCGAATTTCATTAGCTATCCTTTCAGTAGGAGGAGATCCAACACAGATTGGAATAGATCAGTCAGGCAATACAATTAATTTAATTCAGGATGGTACGTATAATCGTGGTAAAACAGTTTCCCTTGGTGCACAAGGGATTAATGGATGGGTATGGGGGTTAATTACGCTTGATAGTATGCGCTACATGATACCACAAGATTCTTATTATTCTCGCGATGCTATTATTAAAGAAATTTTATGTCTGCAATTAGCAGATGGAGGATTCTCTTTTTATCAGGATGTAGCAGATGCAGATATAACGGCAATGACTTTACAGGCATTAGCCCCATACTATAATAGTGAGCAAGTTTATCGTTATACACAACAGGCCACAGGTAAAGAGACGATAAAAACGGTTCGCCAAGTTGTAGATGAAGCATTAGAAACGCTATCTTCCTTACAAACAGCTAAGGGAGATTTTAAAAGCTGGGATACAGAAAATGCTGAAAGTACAGCACAAGTACTTGTAGCACTAACTGCACTAGGTATAGATCCATTGACAGATACACGCTTTATAAAAAATGGTAAAAATATTTTAGATGGATTATATCAGTACAAAATGAATGATGGTGGGTTTATTCATGCTAAAAAATATAATCCAGAAAACCCCACATCACTGCCTGATGAATCTAACTCTATGGCAAGTGAACAAGTGCTAGTTGCACTGGCGTCTTTATATCGCTATCAAAATGGTTATCGAAGCTTATATGATTTCCGCCAAGAACAACCAGAGAATATAAAAAAGCAAATTCAACTATTAAATGATTCAATTAAAGCTTTGCCAAAAGAACCAACTACAAATCAAGTAGAGGAGTTATTTGAGCAGTATTTAGCAATACCTATAACAGAACGTTCATATGTTTATGCATATGTAAAGCTTGCAGAAGCAATGGAGAAGTTATCTATCGAAAATACTTCAGAACCTCTCGCTAAAAATATGGGGGAAATCATTCATGGAAGCGGTACAGTGACTGCATTATTTGATGCCTCTACGATTGAAAAAGAGATCATATTTACAATTGAAGATGTAGAAAAGGTGAAATCTTTACCAAGTTTTGCGACAACTGAACATTATGTGGAGGTTACTAAGCTTTTGCAAAAATTAGAGAGAGCAGAGAACTTAAAGGATTATGAGGATTTACTACAATTGCTCCAACAAAAAAAGCACGAAATTGAAGAGATAGAAGAGGAAATTCAAGCGTTGAATGAAAAGATTTTAGAAGAATTATATCCATTTAGTGAACTTTCGTTAAAAGATAAAGAAAGTGTTGAGCAAATCGTTGCTCGTTTTAATAACTTGAGTGAATACGATCAACAAAAGATTTTAAGTGCTGAAGATGTAAAAAAATCGAAAACGCAAATTGCCAATTTATATCGTGCAAGCATCATCTCTATTGTATTAGGGGGATTTGTTGTATGTGCAATTATATTTGTAATTGTTCGTGTTAGAAAGCGACGGGCGCAGAAGAGGAATACAGAGGAATGGTTTGATGAATAGGAGGCAGAGACTGTGAGAAAAGATTTACTCATACTGAGCTTTGTTATATTAATCATAGCTGTTCTGTTTTCCGGAACAAAAATTCAATCAGTAGATGAGTACTATTTAACACATATTGATGAAATTACGCCTGACTCTGAAACCGTATATATTAGTATTCGCAGCGATACCCTTCTCAATAATATGGAGAAATTAAAATCAGAATTACATGTGTATGTACCAACAGACGGTGTAATTTTACCTGAGTCTGAATACGTATTGCGCCCTGGCGATACAGTATTTGATATTTTACATCGAGCAGTGAGACATAATCGTATTCAGATGGAATTTCAAGGAGCAGATAAAAATATTTATAGCAGTGTTTACATTCAAGGCATTCAATATTTGTATGAGTTTTCTGCAGGTCCCTTAAGCGGATGGATGTATGAAGTAAATGGAGTCTTCCCTAATTACGGGGTAAGTAAATACAAGTTGAAAGACGGAGATCATATAACTTTTCATTACACGGTGAATTTAGGGAAAGATTTAGGTCATTCTTTTTAAAAGTAGAAAATAAGGTGATGTATTTGAAAGGTTTTGCAATGTTTCATCCAATGGTACTATTTTTTTATTTCTTACTGGTATTTGTCATTTTATTGTCGACATTGAATCCAGTTTTACTAGGAGTATTTTTTGTGAGTGGTGTTATGTTATTTAGTTTGTTACATACTTTCCGAAAAACATTATCCGAGTTATTTTTTTATTTATTTGTTTGGTTATTAGTAACACTGGCCATTCCGTTATTTCACCATAATGGAATGACAATATTATTTTTTCTAAATGATAATCCTATGACATTAGAGTCCATGTTTTTAGGAATGGCTATAGGTTTTCTAATCATATCGTTTGCTTTTTGGTGTAAAAATTATAGTTTGTATATAACATCTGATAAAATTCTTTATTTATTGGGCACTATACAGCCGCAATTAGCAATTTGGTATACCTTGCTGTTACGTTTTATTCCGCAATGTAAGCGTAATTTTCGAGATATTCAAAGTACTCAAAAAACAGTAGGTTTCTATGCAACAAGTAGTTTATTTGAACGTCTTTTTGGTTTTGTGAAAATAATAAAGGTTGCCTTTCTATTATCGGTAGAACAAACATTTAGTCAAATAGATTCTATGAAGGCAAGAGGATACGGTTTACAAAAACGTACGCATTTCTCAATATATAAATTTTATATATGGGATTGTGTATGCCTTGTTTGGCTAATAGTAATCGGCATATTATTTTTATTGAATTTTAAGGAACTAGATTTTTATTATGAGCCAAGTTTAAAAGCACTGACATTAACAAAAGAGATGAGCTTGCTTTACGGCATTTTACTAAGTATTGGGCTTTTACCTGCTATGATTGAAATAAAGGAGCTAGTAAAGTGGAAATTTTTAAAGTCGAAAATGTAAATTTTACGTTTGCAGAATCATCTAAGAGAGCGTTAAATGCTGTTTCTTTTACAATTCAACAAGGTTCATTTGCGGTTTTATTTGGTGCTTCTGGTTCAGGGAAAACGACATTATTACAGCTCTTAAAGCGTGAGCTAACACCAAATGGTAAAAGGGATGGCGAGATTTTTTATAAGGGAGAATTGCTAGAGGATATAGATGCTAAGACGTTAGTAAGTGAAATTGGTTTTGTGATGCAAAAACCTGATGATCAAATTGTTATGGATACGGTTTGGCATGAACTAGCATTTGGCTTAGAAAATATGGGCCTCAGTAATGCACAAATTCGTAAAAAAATAGCTGAGATGACGAGCTATTTCGGGATGGGTGATTGGTTTCATAAAAAAATATCAGAGCTATCAGGGGGACAAAAGCAGTTACTTAATTTAGCGAGTATTCTTATTATGCAACCGAAAGTACTAATTTTAGATGAGCCAACTTCACAGTTAGATCCAATTGCTGCAACAGAATTTATGCAAACCTTACATCGGTTACATGAAGATACAGGGGTTACAATTATTCTCGTTGAACATCGACTCGAAGATGTATTTCAATTTGCAAGCGATATTATGCTTATTGAAAATGGGTCAATAATTGCACAAGGTTCACCACGGATAATTGGACAAATAGTAAAAAAAATAAATGAGCATCATATAATGCTCGAAGCTTTACCAACAGCAACTCGTATTTATTATGGACTTTCTACTTTTACTAATGAAAGCCCAATAACGATTCGTGAAGGTATGGAGTTTATCGGTAATTATAAAAATGAAATTCAAGAATTGCCTAGAAATATCATTGAGCAAAAAATAGATAAACCAATTTTAGCAATGAAAGATTGCTGGTTTCGCTATGGCCGTGACTTTCCGGATATTGTTAAAGGGGTTTCGCTAAAGATTCAAAAAGGTGAAATCTTTTGTATTTTAGGAGGCAATGGGGCAGGGAAAACAACATTATTAAAACTGTTAGCAGGACAGTGTAAACCATATAAAGGATATGTATTGTTACACGATAAAAAAATGAAAAAGTACAGTATGGAGCAACTCTATAAAAAAAATATAGCTTTGTTACCTCAAAACCCTAAAACATTATTTTTGCAGTCGACGATTCGAGAAGATTATGAGGTAACTGCTAAACTTATAGGCTTCGATAAAATGGAGGCATCCTTACAAATCGAACGTGTGATGAAAATGCTACATATAGAATCACTAATGGATATGCATCCTCATAGTGTAAGCGGTGGCGAACTCCAAAAGATAGCGATTGGGAAATTATTGCTTCTTCAGCCCAAAATCCTATTATTAGATGAGCCTACGAAGGGCATTGATGTTTTTGCTAAAAAACAATTGCAACAACTATTGCAACAATTACGTGCTCAAGGAATGACAATCATTATTGTTACACACGATATGGACTTTGCTGCAGAAATAGCAGATTGCTGTGGATTGTATTTTGATGGAGAGGTTTTAGCAATTGATGTTCCAAAGTCATTTTTTGCCCAAAATAATTATTATACAACTGCAGCAAATAAAATTGCACGACAACTTTATCCGAATGCCGTCACTTGTGAAGATGTCATTGAGCTATGTATAGCAAATGGTTTAGATAAGAAATGAAAGAATAAAGTTAATGATTGAAGTTGTACAATGTTTCAATGATACAAACTAGTAGTAATAGAATAAGAAGGTTGATTATTATCGATACTGGATTTCGCGGACTCCATCCCTTAGTACAATTAATTTATTATACTTGCATGGCAATTTTAATTATGCTTTATAACCATCCATATTTTTTAATTATCTGTTGTTTCGTATTAATTATAGTGAATATAATGCTAGACAGTTGGGTCAAATTACTTAAATGGATGAAATCCATCTTGTTTTTAGGAGGAGGCATAATTTTGCTAAACACATTCTTAGTGACGAAAGGGGAGACAGTTTTATGGATCATAGGAGGGAGAGCCATTATGCTGGAACCTCTTTTGTTTAGTTTTATAACAATGCTTATGCTAATGGCTATATTGCTACTTTTTGTCGCATTTAATAACACATTGAATGGACAAAAATTTTTATATATTTTTTCTTCATTTTTTCAACGGACAGCGTTTTTTACAATGCTTGCAATGCGCTTTGTCCCGCTATTAAAAATGAGATTACATGAAATTTCTGATGTGCAACGAGTAAAAGGTTTGTCTATTTCTCATGGATCAATAAAAGAACGAGCACAGAGTGGGATGTTATTTCTGCAAGTTTTATTAACTTGGTCACTTACTGATGCGATTGACACTGCAGATGCAATGAAGGCGAGAGGATATGGTACTGGTGAAATAAGTAAATATAAACCGTACCGTTTCATTTGGAAGCATGAAGGCATTATTATAGGAACAATTGTAAGTCTTTTTGGAATATGTATAGTAGGCTTATTACTCGGTTACGGCCGATTAGAAATCTATCCGAAGTATAATATGCCACCATTGACGCTAGTAGACGCACTATTATTATTCTGTATAACAATCATTAGTGCATTTCCATTGATTATTGAAGGGAGGGAGGCGTTGAAGTGGCATTATTTAAAGTAAATCAATTATCATTCTGCTATCCAGGGGAACAACCGTTATTAAAAGATATTTCTTTTACAATTGAAGAGGGGGATTTTGTTGTACTATGTGGACCGAGTGGCTGTGGAAAGTCTACACTACTACGGTTGTTTATCCAACCAATAGCTCCCATTGGAGAATTAACAGGTGATATTTATTATAAGGGACAGGAACTTTCACAGTGGGAGAGCCGAACATTGCTTGAAGAAATCGGCTTTGTAATGCAAAACCCAGACAATCAAATTGTAATGGATGAAGTGATGAAAGAAATCGTCTTTGCACTTGAAAATCTAGGATATTCTACATTTGAAATGCGTAAACGTGTTGCGGAAATGGTGCATTTTTTTGGTATCGAGCATTTATTACATAAAAAAGTTGCGGAGTTATCTGGCGGCCAAAAGCAAATTATCAATTTACTAGCCGTATTATTATTAAAACCACGCGTCTTAATTTTAGACGAACCGACCTCGCAATTGGATCCAATTGCAGCAAAAGAGTTCCTATCCATACTAGCTCGTTTAAATGAAGAGTTTGGTATGACAATTATTATTGTTGAGCATCGCTTAGAGGAATTGTTTGCAGTAGCTGATCAAATTTTGATGATGGACGAAGGTCGTATACAAATTACTGGCACTAGTGAAATGTGTATTCGCCAAGTATATGAACAACAAAATGCGATTTTTAAAAGTTATGTTCCTTCCATTACGAAGCTTTTTATGGAAATGGAAAATGATTATTCACAATGTATGCCTCTTTCAGTAAAGGAAGGGAAACGGTGGTTAGCGACAAAAAATACCTCATTTATTTCTAAGCCGATGATGAAATCCGTAGCAAAACAAACAGAGAAAGAATTGTTAATAGAAATGAATGATGTTTATTTTCAATATGAGAAAAAGGGTCGATTTGTATTAAAAGGTCTGTCTCTCTCTGTTTGCAAGGGAGATTTTTTAGCTATTGTAGGTGGCAATGGCTGTGGGAAGTCTACCTTATTAAAGGCGTGCATCGGTAGTATTCGCCCACAAAGAGGATTTGTTAAATTATTAGGAAACCATACATATAAACTACATTCAAAGGAATTATCACAGCAACTTGCTTATTTACCACAAAATCCTCAAGCCTACTTTGCTCATACAACCATTGAGAAGGAAATGCAAGAGATTGTAAAACGACATCAAATAAGCAATGGGACCGAGCGAATTGAAGCAATTTGTAAGGAGTTTAATATTTCACATTTGTTGCATCGTCATCCAGAAGATTGTTCGGGAGGAGAAATGCAACGTGCAGCACTTGCATGTATACTTCTAGGCAATCCGCAATTAATTATGATGGATGAACCAACGAAAGGAATGGACCCGATAGCAAAACAACAATTTGCGGATTTGTTACAAAATCTTCATTTGAGAAATACAACCATTATTATGGTAACACATGATATTGAATTCACAGCTAAAGTAGCTAATAGTTGTATGATACTTTTTAATGGTGAAGTAGCTGTACAAGGGACGCCAAGTGAAGTATTTACAGGTAATTATTTTTATACAACACCATTTAATCGAATCACACGAAACAGCTGTATGCCAGAAATGTTAACAGTAGAGGAGGCATTCGATTTATGGCCCGCTCAAGTAAGATTTTAATAATTGTATCATTACTGCTTGTAGTTAGTATTATTGCTTCAACAATTGTACTGCAGACAAAGGCATATTTATTAGTCAGCTTTGCAGTTATTGCTTGTATACTTTTTATCTTTTTTTTACGTTTTGAGCTTCGTTCTATAACGGGGAGAGAAATTGTTCTGTTAGCAATGCTATCAGCAATTGCTGCGGTTGCACGCGTACCTTTTGCCCCTATCCCAAGTGTACAACCTACATCCTTTGTAATTATTTTAGTTGGGCTAGTATTTGGTGCAGAATCGGGCTTTTTAGTAGGTGCGATTGCTGCTTTAGTGTCAAATATTTTTCTAGGACAAGGGCCATGGACACCTTGGCAAATGCTTGCATGGGGGATGATGGGTGCAAGCGCAGGTCTCCTACGTAATACTTGGTTGATGAAAAAAATGTGGGGTCTTTCTCTATTTGGTTTTGTGTGGGGTCTATTATTTGGTTGGTTTATGAATTTGTGGATTATTGTTAGCCATTTAGAAAGTCTCTCATGGGGTTATATTATAGGTGTTTATAGTTCGAGTATTTATTTTGATTTAGCACATAGCTTATCAAATATCTTTTTCTTAATCGTGTTTGCTTCGAGCTGGCGGAAAGTATTAGAACGTTTTAAAAAGAAGTATGGTCTATTGAAAGAATAAACGAGTCGAGTATTACAATTCACTCCAACCTATTTTTAGTTAAAATGATCGGATAGTCTTTTAATGTAATCGACAACGACGTTGGAATACTAAAGTTCACGCTATCTGGTGTCGCAAAGGTTTCCTCCGCCGTGACAGTAGGTGATAATAGCGAGAATGATAAAATAAATATAATTGCTATCTTCAATCACTTTTTCTCCTAGCTTCCGAAGAGAGTTAATACGATCAAATAAAGACAGGTCTCCTGGCTCGTGTATCTTGCGCAACATCTTCCCATCTACTAGAGGCATTTTTCCTCATTGGACAGTGGCGTTTGTTGCGCTGTCATCTACACTTACAGTTGCGGAAACAGCTTCGGTTTTAAACCGAATTCCCTAGTAAGCTCATATTCTGAGCACCTTTATTCTGCAATTCTTATTCACATAACATTGAGTGTAACATATAGTTTTGAACAATAACTACGCTACGCATTCCCCTTCCAAATCCACTTGATTTGGAAGGGGAATGCGTAGCGTTTTTTGATTGCCCATCGTTCTCAATCAATTATTTTATGATTTCAATCCATGTAGTTTTACGGAACAAATGTTCCTTTTTGTTGTACAACTAAATCATTTTTATTTATAATGAGTAGTATAAAAAGGGGCTTGGAGGTGTGAATCATGAAGGTAGCGAAAACGATTCGTCATAAAATTTTAAATCATTCTTCTATTTTTGATGAAACGATTCGTGTGTATAACGAAGCGTTGACCTTCATCATCGAAGTCATTGACAATGAAGTTGCCGATACAAATGCATATTCAACAAAAGAAATGACGAATCTTATTGAGGGCTTCATTCACACAACCAAAAGCAATCCAAATCCGAAATACGCTGTGTTTAACCAAAGTTTTTATAAATTCCCATCTTATTTTCGGCGTGCTGCCATTGCGACGGCTTTCGGTAAAGTAAAGAGTTACCGTTCGTTACGTAAAAATTGGGAAACAGAAAAGCAAGTCGCTTTAGAAAACGGGCGAAAGTTCAACAAACAGCCACCAACCAAACAATTTACACACAAGGAATTTCCTGTTCTGTACAAAGGAAATATGTTTAAAAGAGCATCTGACACAACCGCTTTTGTAAAAACATTCGTCAAAAACGATTGGGTGTGGGTAGATGTGGTTTTTCGACCACAGGATTTATACAAACGAGGGGTACACGGGTGGAAAGAATGTAACCCAAAACTCGTGAAACAAGGAAAGAAATACTTTTTAAACATTTCTTATGAAGGGAAAGTGGCTTTACATAAAGAAAAAATTCAACATCAGCGTATTTGTGCAGTCGATTTAGGGTTAACAAACTCAGCCGTATGTTCGATACTGGATGCAAATGGCACTGTCCTTGCGCGAAAATTTATTCGCCATCAAAGAGAAAAAGACCAATTGCGTCGAGCAACGAACTATTTACGTAAAGCACAGCGTTTAACAGGATATGCTTCTATGCCGCGTTACTGGAATCGGATCAACGGCTTACAAAAACAAATCTTAAATGATACGGCTGCTCAAATCATTTCATTCGCAAAAAAGCATCATGTGCATACAATCGTTTTCGAGTTTTTAGACAAAATGCGTATACCAAAGGGATACTACGGAGCGAAAAAGTTACGTTTTAAGCTACATTACTGGGCGAAAAAAGGGATTCAAAACAAAGTCGAGGAAATGGCGCATTACGAGGGCATGCGTATCTCAAGAGTGAATCCGCGAAATACAAGTAAATACTCATTTGATGGTTCGGGCGAAGTGAAACGTAGTCCACGTGGCGACGTAGCAATCTTTGCAAATGGAAAACAGTACCACGCTGATTTATCCGCCTCTTATAACATTGGTGCACGATATTTCATTCGAGAAATTCAAAAATCCATTTCTGAAAAGGAATGGTCGGATATGATGGCAAAAGTTCCAGCGTTTCCGACAAGAACAAAACAAACATTGGCTTCATTCATTACTTTACGAACGGTTCTCCGCTTCTCATAAGAGAAGGCAAGGCTTTTCCCTTACTGTTTGTATAGCGTATTTAAGTCAATCAATGCACCTTCCAAATCTTGATTTGGTGGGTGAGGTTCACTATTCAAAAGATTTATTTAAGGAAATTTATAAAAAGGATTCACTTCATTTCATATCTAGTTATCGATTGAACCATTGAAAAGGCAAATAAAAATTAGTATAAGGTAAATAAATTTAACTATAAGTCAAATAAATCATCCTATAAGTCAAATAACCTCCACTATAAGGCAAATACACATGGACAACTTGCGCTATTGTTGCGCAAGTTGTCCATGTTTCATTTGGAAAACGATATTCGTTTCATGGATGGATTTTTCAATGATTCGGTTCATACGGTTTGTGCGATTGTTATCTTGTGTAAGTAATGATGTAACGAGATGTTGTTTAATATAAATAGCTTGGTCGCTTATAGGGAGAAAATAGTCGGGGTTGTGTACATAATAGTTTCGTCGATGGCAAACTTTAAAAATGGCTGTCGCAATTTCTTCATTTTCATTAAGCAAAACAAAATCGACCCAGTTCAAAATATGAAGCGCTAAGTGATAGCTAAAGATAAATAATCGGTCCTCGTCATTTTTCCACAGCTGTACAATTCGTGCAATGTCAGCAGAGTGATTGAGTAAACCATGTATATAATCATTACATATATACGGACAGCTTTTGTCCGTTGTTTTTATAGGGAATGACGGATAACGTTTGGTGATTACCCAACAGTTTAGCACAGTTGCGAGGGCATCTTCGTCGTTATGAATTTTTACGGAAATCGGGGGTAGGGTATTTTTCCATCTTTCATAAATTGCCTGAAACTCTTTAAGTTCATTGTTAGAAATTAAGTATAAGGAATGTTGAGCTGTTAGTTTTTCCATTGTTAATAATCTACCTTTCTTTCGATATATTGTCGTAGTTGACGTGAATGTTGTGGAATTTTTTTTTATCGTCGTCTTATTCGAGCGATTGTCTTTGCTTTTTTACATTTACGGATTCCGTAGCTACTAGGGCTAATTTTGCGAAATACTTTGTTTGTTATTGTTGGGCTATTAATTGATCAACAGTTTGATTTGTCGTTATTTCACGGAATGAGCAAACTCATAATATATATGAGTATTATTAATAGAGTATTACTTGTAAACATCATTTTTTTAGTATTTGGATATTAAGATATATTTTTTTCTTTGCTAATTAGTGCTTATTGTTTATCCCGCATTAACGGGCAGTAAGACTCCCACCTCAAGGATTGAGGAAATCGAGAAGCGTATGTGGGAGATCAACTGCTGGCATGCGCCCGATTGGTTCAACTAACAATCAGTGGGGGATAGCCGACTAAAAACGTCACATCCATGTGACAACGTCGGCATTAGCACGTCCTGTGCGTCAAAACCCCCACTGATTGAAGTTTCACTTTACTGTTGCTGAAATTTGTTTGTAAATAGGTGTTGTAACGATAAATTCGGGAATAATACGGGCAAAGAGAGGTGCTCGTATGAAATTTTATGGGATTGAGCAATGCGATGTATGCTTCGGTTTCGTCGATATTATGGGTCGTAAGCAACATCAAGTTGTTGATTCGTATAATGTGAATTGTTTATTGTGTCCTAAATGTTACGAGAAAATACTTGATATGACTGAAGAACAACTTGATTATTTTTTTCCACCACATATTAAACGCAAAGTAGTCTATAAATACGAAGGTGTTCCATTTATTAAATGGATTGGTCGTTCATCGTCGCCTAAAGGGTATTGGTATTAGGATTGATTATTTTTTCCTCATCAACTTATGTCTTTTATAAGAAAAAAGTCTAGCATAATGGAAGTTAAACATAGGTTAGGGTATAATTAGAAGAAGTGATTATATGAGGGAGAATTTAATAGAGACGAGATGGGGAAACAATCATATTCGAAATTGTGGGCACAGGCAGTCAAAACAGGGATTATTAAGTCGAATTTAGTCCCTATGGTAGCTGGCTTAATGCTCGCATTATATACTTATGAACTTAGTTTTATAGAGAACATCTGGAACGTTGTGTTAGCTTTAGCTGGTACAACGGCAGTTATTGCAGCAGCAGGCTCGTTTAATAATGTGTATGACCGCGATATTGATGCTGTTATGCAACGTACGAAAATTCGACCGACTGTAACAGGTGCTATTAGTATAAAAACAGTACTAATTGTTGCATTTATTTTATTAATCGGTGGGATTGTTTTACTTTATTTCACAACACCGTTAGCCGCATTACTTGGGTTTCTTGGTGTGTTTTTCTATGTTGTGCCTTACACAATGTGGACAAAGCGCCGTACGATTTGGAATACAGAGATTGGTAGTATTTCAGGTGCGATGCCGCCATTAATTGGTTGGGCTGCAGTTGCACCAGACATTTGGCATCCAGCATGCTGGGCGCTATTTATCATTATGGTTATTTGGCAAATGCCGCACTTTTATGCGATTGCCATTCGCAAACGTGATGATTATGCAGCAGCAAACATCCCGATGTTGCCAGTCGTAAAAGGCGAGCGCCGCACATACATTCAATCGAATATTTATTTAATTATCCTTATGCTAACAAGCTTCTTATTCTTACCACTTAGCCTAGGCTTAACGATCGTAGCATTTGTTCTAGGCGGTATATGGTTATGGCTAAGCTTTATTGGCTACAGCAAAATGGAAGGAAAAACATGGGCTAATAAAATGTTCGCCTATTCGTTATTCCACATGATCGCCCTTTTTGCAACAGTCATCATTTACTCATCCGTTGGGTTAATTTTACGTGCAATTTAAGGATTGATAATGCCCCGAAGCAACCATGCTTCGGGGTTTTTATGTTGGGGGAAACGCGTAAACCCGACAAAACCAAACTAAAACCCCATCCTTTACGAAGAAGGGTGGGGTGAGTTAGCGAGTTTGCAATTCATATTGGATAGTGAGACGATTTGGTTTTTGCCTTGATTTTTTGCCATGTAAAGTGCTTGGTCTGCTACGCTAAATAGCTGTTTAAATTTACGAGCGATAATGCTAGAGTTGCATACTATCCCCATGCTAATTGTAATTTGAATCGTATGTCTATCACTGATGACAGTCATGTTCGATAAAGCTTGGAATAGTTCGTTTGCCTTCTCGATGATTTGTTCCTGTGAAAAGTTTTTTAGAAGAATGACAAACTCATCACCACCATAGCGACCTACGAGTGTATCCTTCTCGTGCATAACTTCTTTACACTTCTGACCAACTGCTTTTATTACTTCATCACCGACTAAGTGACCGTATTGATCATTAATCATTTTGAAATCATCGACATCGAATACAAAGCAACAAATATGATCCTTCGTTTGGCGCGCTTCTTTTAGCCATGCATCACAAGTGGACTCTAAATAGTAACGCGTGTGCACCCCGGATAATGTATCGATATTGGCACGACGCTCGATTATTGACATACTATGCTGAAT
>Ga0233379_1000042_pt1 | contig 17800 bp, 18 predicted proteins | sample ElkDunMinimDraft_8_FD_180679 | JGI IMG/M metagenome (GOLD analysis project Ga0233379, IMG submission 180679) | Fecal eukaryotic communites from dung pellets of Tule Elk in California, USA - Elk Dung F1 | ecosystem: Host-associated > Mammals > Digestive system > Large intestine > Fecal | place...
TAATTCATTACAGCACTAATACTTTCTCCCGATAAATTCATGTATGTCATTGGCTTCAATAAAATAACCTTTTTTCCATTCACATAACCTACACCATATAATCCTTTATGTTTAGCTTGATTTAACGCTATGCCCCATTTCTCAGCTAACGCATCAATTGCTTTAAAGCCGACATTATGTCGTGTGTGTTCATAATCTTTACCTGGATTACCTAGACCAACTATTAATTTCATTTTTCATTTCACTCCACATCACTTCATCTACTTAAAGTAGTATTCCCCATCTGCTTGAATATTCCTTTTAATGTATTTGATATTATAACACGAATACTTCACTTTCCAACTCGATTGCTTTTAAGTAACCCAAAAACAATGCAAAAGAAGACTTGCCTAGGTTGACAAGTCTTCTAAATAAATCATCCAAATAACGTGCTTACAGATTGCTCTTCATGTACACGAATTACTGCTTCTGCCAATAAAGGTGCTACTGAAAGCTCAACCACTTTATCAATTTTCTTTTCGTTTGGTAGTTCAATTGAATTGGTAACAACTAGTTCTTTAATTTGTGAATTTTGAATACGTTCGATTGCTGGTCCAGATAGTACAGGATGTGTACAGCAAGCATATACTTCTGCTGCCCCATTTTCTACTAATGCGTTAGCAGCAAGAGTAATTGTACCAGCAGTATCAATAATATCATCAATCAGAATTGCTGTTTTTCCTTCAATATTACCGACAATATTCATAACTTCTGCTACATTCGGTCTTGGACGACGTTTATCAATGATAGCGATAGGTGCTTTCAAACGATCTGCCATTTTACGTGCACGTGTAACTCCACCATGATCAGGAGAAACAATTACAATATCATTCAGATTCTTCTTAGCGAAGTAATCTGATAAAATCGGAACGCCCATTAAGTGGTCAATCGGAATATCAAAGAATCCTTGAATTTGAGGAGCATGAAGATCTAACGCAATAACGCGGTGTGCCCCAGCAGTTTCTAGTAAGTTTGCTACTAATTTAGCTGTAATTGGCTCACGAGAACGCGCTTTACGGTCTTGACGAGCATAACCGTAATAAGGATTTACAACATTGATTGTCTTAGCTGATGCGCGTTTTAACGCATCTATCATAATAAGAAGTTCCATTAAGTGTTCATTTACTGGTTGACTTGTAGACTGAATAACGAATACATCACAACCACGGATACTTTCTTCAATGTTAATTTGAACTTCTCCATCACTAAACCTAGTAACAGAGCATTTTCCTAATTCTACCCCTATTTCACTAGCAATTTCCTTGGCTAACTCACTATTCGAATTAAGTGAGAACACTTTTAAATTCGGATCAAGATACTGATTCGACATGATGAACCTCCAATAGTTATTTGTTTAGATTAAGTTTTCTTACATATCCAGCTTTGTTTTCTTGTCGTGCACGCGCAATAGATAAGGCTTCTTCCGGTACATCTTTCGTAATGGTTGAACCTGCAGCTATGTACGCTCCACGTCCAACATTCACAGGAGCAACCAAGTTTGAATTGCAACCCACAAACACATTGTCTCCAATAATTGTTTTAAATTTATTCTTACCATCATAGTTAACAGTTATAGAACCGCAGCCTACGTTAACATCACTACCAACTTCTGCATCACCTATATAACTCAAGTGTGAGACCTTGCTTCCTTTGCCAAATGTTGATTTTTTGATTTCAACAAAGTTCCCAATTTTGACCTCATCTTCAATTTGTGATTGTGGTCTAATATGAGCGAATGGACCAATAGCTACTTCCGAACCAATGTAACTATCATGCGCTACAGACTGTCGGATAACGGTGTTGTTTCCAACTTCACAATTACTCACTTCTGTATTTGGTCCAATTACACAATCATTTCCAATCTTAGTACCAGCTTTAATAACTGAACCTGGATAAATAATTGTATCTTGCCCAATTTCGACATCGCTTTCAATATAAGTCTGCTCTGGATCGATTAAAGTAACTCCATTTCTCATATGTTCTGTATTGATTCGTTTTCTCATTATTTTCTCTGCCTGAGAAAGCGCAATACGATCATTGACACCTAGTGTTTCTTCAAAATCATCCGTTTGATAAGCTGTTACAATATCGCCTTGTGCTTTCAATATCTCAATTACGTCTGGTAAATAATACTCTCCTTGGACATTGTCATTGGATACATTTTTTAGAGCTGCAAAAAGCGTTGCATTGTCAAAGCAATATGTTCCAGTATTGATTTCCGTAACTTTTCTTTCTTCTTCTGAAGCATCTTTGTGCTCCACAATTTTTTCAACAAATCCTTCACTGTTTCGAATAATGCGTCCATACCCTGTCGGATCATCGATACGTGCTGTTAAAATTGTAGCTTTTGCTCCTTGTGACTCATGCTGTTTAATTAAAGCTTCCATTGTTTCTGCTTTAATTAATGGTGTATCGCCACAAATAACAAAAGTAGTTCCTTGCTTATTACCCAGAGTTTCCTCTGCTTGCATAACAGCATGAGCAGTTCCCAATTGTTCGCTTTGAAGAGCAAATTTAGTTTTGCTTCCTAATTCCGCTTGAACTTTTTCTGCACCATGGCCAACAATTGTTACTGTTTCTTCTACTTTCAAAGAAGAAACTTGATCTAACACATGAAGAACCATTGGCTTACCACAAACAGAATGAAGAACCTTATACAGCTTGGATTTCATTCTTGTTCCTTGACCTGCTGCTAATATAACGGCAAAACGATTTGTCATGACGCTCCTCCCTGCGATATATATTTTAAAAAAATTAGTTATACTATTAGACACATCATAAATATCCTTATAAAGGATAACGTAAAAAGCGGCGTTTTTCAAGAATCCACTACTACTTTTTGTTATGGGAATGATTTGTTGTACTATCTAGAGGATTAAACGAAGAAAATGAATGATTATTGAGGAGATTGTTATATAAAGAAAAAGAGCCTTACTATGAAGTAGGCTCTTGTTGTTTATTTGGTTTAGAATTAAGCACCAGCTTCTTCTAATTCCGCTGAATCTAATCCTTCGATCTCACCAAGACGATGATACTCTGCTAAAACGGAGTCTTGTATCTTTCCTCGAGTTGAAGAATTAATTGGGTGTGCAATGTCACGGAATTCGCCATCAGGTGTTCTCTTGCTAGGCATTGCAACAAATAAACCATTATTACCGTCAATCACACGAATATCATGAATAACAAATTCATTGTCCAAAGTGATTGATGCGATTGCTCTCATACGACCATCTGTGTTAACGCGGCGTAATCTTACGTCTGTTACTTCCATCGTGTTCACCACCTTTAATTAATAAAAACTATAAACTAATAATTCAACATAATATTTCATAATCCTTCTAAAGTTGTAAAATATTTTCTAATTTTTAAAAAATTTTAGAAGAGTGTTATATAAATAGTAGAAATGGCTTATCCTATTCTATATAAATGCTATATTTTTATTAATTAGTTTTAGTAAATTCCTAAGAAAATGATTTTCTATTAAGTGAAAAATACTAATGATATTAATAGATATTTGATAATCACACTATGAAACTATTACACTCGAGTTTATTTCTACATAAAAAAAACACCCGTTCATAACGGGTGTTCAATTATTTAAATGAAGTTTCTTAAGCGAAGACCTCAACTATTTAACAAGTGCAATAACCTCAATTTCAATTAAAACATCTTTTGGCAATCTCGCCACTTCTACACATGATCTTGCTGGTTTATGGTCCGTGAAGTATTGACCATAAACTTCATTGATAGCGCCGAAATCGTTCATATCCTTTATATATACAGTTGCTTTTACAACTGTATCTAAAGAAGCATTAGCAGCTTTCAAAACAGCCTTTAGATTTTTAAATACTTGGTGAGTTTGATCCTCTACACTTCCTGTAACTAATTCCCCTTCAGCAGTTAAAGGAATTTGACCTGAGCTATAAAACATATTATTAATTATAATCCCTTGAGAATATGGCCCGATAGCAGCAGGTGCATCTTTTGTGAAAACACTTTTCATAAAAAATTCTCCCTTCCCTTTTACTTTAATAAATCAAAGTAATTACCTTTTGTTACTTGAATCTGCTTTTCTCTCTCATCAACCTCTGCTAGTTTTAATAAAGAAACATAATTATCAACTAGACGCTCTTCTCTATCTGAAGATTCGATAAGAACAGCAATACCAGCAACAGTTGCATTAAATTCATCCAACAGGCTCTTCATACCATTGATTGTGCCGCCCGCCTTCATAAAGTCATCAACAACTAATACCTTTGAACCAACTTCAAGGCTTCTTTTTGATAAAAGCATTGTCTGAATTCTCTTAGATGAACCGGATATGTAATTAATACTAACTGTAGGTCCCTCTGTAACCTTATTGTCTGGTCTAACAATAACGACAGGCACATTTAAATAATCAGCAATAGCATAGGCAATTGGAATCCCTTTTGTTGCTACTGTCATGATGACATCAATTTGTTTTTCTGCATAAATAGATGCAATAAGACGTCCAACCTTTTTCATTACTTGTGGATTGCCTAGAATATCATTCATATATAAGTAGCCACCAGGCAATATACGATTAGGTTCCGTCATAATATCGCACATTTCATTAATAAACGAGTGTGCCTCTTCTAGATTTGACTTAACAATGTATTTAACGCCACCAGCCGCTCCTGGAACTGTTGTTAAAAGACCTATACCTCTTTGTTCAAATGTTTCCTTGATAATCGTTAGATCTTCGCTGATTGACGATTTAGCAGAACCATATCTTTCTGCAAAAAAGGTGAGTGGGACAAGTTGACTTGGGTTTTCTAGTAAATAGTTAGTCATATCCACAAGTCGTTCACTTCTACGAAATTTCAAAGTCACCCCTCCTAAAATCCGAATATTAATACAATTATTTTACATTAACATACGGATTTATTCAAGCGTTGTTCTTTCTCCAAGCAAACGCACAGCATGAACTTGCTCACAGAATCCTCTTAATCCATTGTATACCCTATTCATCCGCGAATCATACTCGACTAATCCGAAGACAGTAGGGCCACTACCACTCATTAAAACTGCATCTGCTCCAAATTTAATCATTTGATTTTTTATGTTCGAAACATCTGGGTACATTGGTAATGTAACACTTTCTAATACGTTACCAACATTATTGCAAACTTTCCGATAATCACCCTCTTCAATTGCATCGATCATGTTCGAGATATTAGGGTGTTTAACTTTTTGCAAGTCTAGGCGTTTGTATACATCTGCTGTAGAAACGCCTTTGGTTGGTTTTGCTAGTACAACCCAACATTTTGGTGGGCTAACTAAGTGTGTAATAACTTCCCCTCTTCCAGTTGCTAATGCTGTTCCTCCATAGACACAGAAGGAAACGTCAGAGCCGATTTCTGCTCCTAATTCAGCTAATTCGTCTAAACTCAAACCGAGTTTCCATAGTCGATTAAGCCCTCTTAATGTCGCTGCAGCATCACTACTTCCCCCAGCCAATCCAGCTGCAACAGGGATATTTTTTTCTATCTTAATACCTACGCCTTGACTAACTTGAAAACGATTTTTCAACAAAGCCGCTGCTTGATAGGCTAAATTACGTTCATCATCCGGTACATAGCGGTTATGTGAATATACTTTAATTTCATCAACCGACAATTCTTCAAGCTCTATGCGATCTGCCAAATCTACAGTAGTCATAATCATTTCAACTTCATGATACTGATCCGGCCTCTTGTATAGTACATCTAGAGCAAGATTTATTTTCGCTGGTGCTTTTTCCATTATCTTCACTGTAGTTCACCTACTTTACGTTCTTGAAAAGTTCTTGTCCTATTTTACCATATTTGATTTTTAAACGTATAATAAATGTGATAAAAGCCTTGATATAAACGTAACAAAATACGATTAATGATCTACTGACTTATTCCTCCCCTTACCAAAGGGAGTGTAACTAAATTTAAAACGCTTTTCTGAAAGCTTTTCCTTCATTCTTCTCACACTGAATTTTTTCAATACAATACAGTTAAAATAAACTGTTCCCAAAAACTTTCTTGATTGCATTGTATTGATTTTAGATTGATTTCAGCAATAGGATGTATATTTTTCGTGGAATGTCGTGGTAACTAGAAATATATCAGTTAAGGCGTGTAAGACTTATGAAGATGATTAGATGATTAGACGATTAGATGATTCAGTCTTAGTACCAAAGAAAGAACGCGTACATTATTCAAGCAGTCTGAATAGCAATGCAGTTTTTTTAAAGCCCTTAGGCGTTAGATGAGTTTGAAAAGAATAGTAGCTACAAACATTAAAGCTTAAGTTGGTTAGCTTATGTATAAAGAGACAAATAAATGAGGCTGCCAGAAAGAAACTTTCTAGGACAGCCTCAAGTTGCTAGCATGATTGATTGGACATACCCTATCTTACATTGTTAAAACTATACAGTAGATTAGTTTTTGTCAGCTAGGCTACTTTGAGCAATCTCTATTGCTCTTTTCACCATATTTCCTGCATCACTAGCTTTAATGCCTCCCCAACCCTCTTTTTGGACTACGTCATAGAAGCCAAGCTCTTTTGCAAGTTCCTCTTTAAATTGTTCTGACATAACGCCTCTTCTCGCCAATAGTCAACAACTCCTTTTCTCATGCAGCAACACTAATAGTGTATCTCTTTACCCCCATTCATATAATGGAAAATCATAGCTCCAATTTATTCGTTACTAGGAAAATTAGGATCCCGTTTATTTAGTCTTTGTTTATGTAAGTTAAAAACCTTCTGTATTTTTAATAACAAGCCCTGTTGAAAGCAAACAAAAAGACAGCAAACATAGGTTTACTGTCCACTTAAAGCTATCTTACCTGTTGATTCATCAAAGAAGGTAATTTGTACAGTTTCTGTAAGTACATCTGCATAGCTGTAGGAGACTCTTTCGAATGCATTTTCGTCCTGATCAAGCTCAATTACGAAAACAGAAGGATATGTCTCTGATAACGTCCCTAAACGCTCAACCGTCTTTCTTCTACCACCGTTCGCTTTCAAAAGCAACCTTTTTCCTAAATTAGAATCCAAGGCCTTTTTAATATCAGCTAAAGTTTTTGGCATTTTCGGTCCACCTCACTAAGTATAGTGTATCACATATAAGGACAAACAGTCAAATAAAATAATAAATTATATCAATTCACATTTTTGTTTGTCAATGGTTTTATCCTATAAAATAAAAAAAAATAACTATAACCTCATGATAACCATAAATCAAACATTTTATGTAATAGTTATTACTTAACTGCCCAAAGTATGACTGCTAGTTAATAAATACATAGATTTTATAGATGCTTTATGGGAAGGCACAAGCTTGCTCCTCTGTTGTTTTCTTAATGCCATCTTCACTTGAAAGTATTACGCAATAAAATAAAGCCCTTAAGCAAAGCTTGAGGGCTCTCTAAAACGACATTCTATTGATAATGTATACGAGAATTATTTTACTTACTCTTCACAGATCTATCCCTGTAAGCCGACCACTCCTACAGTTCATCGCCAATCATATTATATGGCATACCGGTTCTCAGAACACCTTTTGTCTCGATTCCACCTATCCCTTTCTCCCCTGTTAAAGTATTGCGAAGAGCATCCAGAACATGAATTCTCTCCATAAATGGCGTAAAGCTGATTTTCGCCACAATATAAACAGGATCTAATGCATGAATATTTACCCTAGATGGAGAGCTCGCAAAATTAGCACCTGCACCTATTAGTGATTCAAAGTGGGATTGACAAGCTCCTGCAAATATAACCAGTTGATCTAGTTGAGGAATTTTTTTACGCGCCTCTTTCACCGTTTGTACAAAGTGCCAAGAATGTCGGTAAGCATTTAAATCCATGATTTTCCCTTTAGATTTGGAATACGAATCATGTCCCGTAATAACTAAAATATCAGGACGATATTCCTCAAGTAAAGGTAAAATGCGTAGCGACATTTCTTTTTCATTACAATATACTCCTTGAACTGGGATACCTATTTTTTCATAAATATCCATGCACTTTTTTAAGTATGAGGGGTCCCCATCTAAATGTAATACTCTTCCTGGAATCTGAAAATAATCCCCCTGCTTCCTATAACCGTCACTTACATCATATTGAATCTTCTGTTCTAACAACTCTCGCTCTTGAGAAAACAGCATCAATGATTGTTGTTCTTGTTCTTCATTTCTCGATTGATATTTACTTCTCATTTTATGATTGACCTTCAATAAGTCATCTAAAGGGGCATCAGCAATTAAACGAATATCCTCCCCATGCAGAACTGCCACACTTTTACCATCTATTTCTTTTATCATAATTACACGAAATAAAACATCACAACCATATTTTATACGACCGACGACGTCATTCACTTCAACACTCATATATCATCACCTCTAGACAAAGCGAATTTGTCTTCTCGCCTTCTTTTTAACGTATGCTGATATATAAGCTGATGTGAAAATAAATTATTACTTTCTCATCTAATTTTGATAAATTGAAAGCAACTCATCACTTAAACGACCAAACTCTTCAATAGATAATGTCTCTCCACGTCGTTGAGGGTTGATTTCAGCTCGCTCAAGAGCAGCAAGTATTTGCTCTTTTTTCTCCTTACCGTTCGGCAATTGGCTCATTAAATTATTTTGGATCGTCTTTCTTCTTTGCGCAAAGCTTGCTCTTGTAACATTAAAAAAGAACTCTTCATCCTTTACATCAACCAATGGCTTCTCACGCTTCGTTAGTCGGATAACTGCAGAATCGACATTAGGTTGAGGCATAAAAACTGTTTTAGGCACAATCATAACCGTTTCCGCAACCGTATAATATTGAATAGCAATCGATAATGATCCATATTCCTTTGTTCCTGGTTTAGCTGATATACGGTCAGCCACTTCTTTTTGAAGCATGCATACGATACCACGAATCGGCAGTTTTTCTTCCAACAACTTCATAATGATAGGAGTTGTTACGTAATAAGGTAAGTTAGCGACGACCATTAAATCTTCAAATCCTACGAACTCTTCTGATATCACCTTTGATACATCTGCTTTTAATACATCTTCATGTATAACTTTTACATGTTGGTATGGTGAAAGCGTATCCTCTAATATAGGCAATAAACGTTGATCGATTTCAAATGCCACTACCTTTTTAGTACTTCTTGCTATTTGCTCCGTTAAAGCACCGATTCCTGGACCAATTTCTATCGCACCACTTTTTTCTTTATCCAACTCTGCAAAGTCAATGATTCGATGCAAAATATTTGTATCAATCAAGAAGTTTTGCCCTAAACTTTTCTTGAACGAAAAACCATATTTCTCTAAAATCATTTTTGTTCTAATTGGTGTCGCAATATCTTTATACATTCTCTTCCTCCTGCATAATCTCTTGTATAGCCTTAATAAAATCTTCCTTACTTATCTGAAACATATTTAAACGGTTATATAATTGCTTACCATTCGTATAACCTATGCGAAGCTTTACCCCTAGCTTTTCTCTTCTAGCTTTTGAACCAGATCCACCGATTAGTCCACAATCGAGTAAATCCTCAGGTGAAATTTCTTCTGTAAAAACCTCTTTTGCAATTTGCGCATCCTTTAATGCCAAACGAATAGCCTCCGGTGATGCATGTTCTACACCGATTCCTCGGCCATTCTTAGGTCTCGCTTCATCTTTGGGCAAAAACGCATGCTTACAGCCACTTACTTGATTAGAGATAATTTGTCTAATACGTTGACCTGGATAATCAGGGTCGGTGAAAATAATTACACCGCGCCTCTCTTGTGCTAGCCGTATTTGTTCCATTACTTCCTCACCAATAGCCGACCCATTCGTTTCAATTGTATCTGCTTCGACAGCCCTTTTAATAGCAACTGTATCATCCTTACCTTCAACAACAATGATTTCTTGAATTTTCATTTGACCTCCGACAAAATACATCTTTTTATAATGAAGGTTCTGCCTGCTAATATACGTTACTATTGTTTTTTAAAAGAGATCCAACAACCATCTATTTTACTCTTCAGTAAAATAAAGTCCAACTACTCCCACAACAAGTAACGAACGGTTTCATCCCAAAATAATTATAATATTATACAGAACCATACAATAAAAGCATCTTATTTAATAATTTCCTATTACATTATACTCTTTCTTTAAAAATTAACAAAAAAAGCAGAGGATTACTCCTCTGCTTTTTAAGCATTACTCAACAATTCGAATTTTGACTTGCTTTCTTCCCCATTTATAAGCATCAGCTTTAGTAGGAACGAAAACGTCAATTTTATTTCCCTTAATAGAACCACCAGTATCTGCAGCTACTGCATAACCATAGCCTTCAACATATACTTTCGTTCCTAAAGGAATAACACTTGTATCTACAGCGATTACTTTCGCATTTGGATTATTTTTTAGATTGAGTCCAGTGGCTGTTATACCCGAACAATTACTGCAGTCAGCCGTATAAGCAGTTGAAGTGACATAGAACTCACGACCACTTGTAGAACTTTCTCCCCTAGAAACAGTTTGAGCAATTACCTTTGTTCCAATTGCAACTACTTTATCTTGCTTCTCACGAACTACTTTTTCCGAAATTAAGGATCTGCTAACTTCTTTGCCATTCTCTTTTATTACTTCATATTCTTTGGAAACCAGTCCGTTTTTACCTTCAGTTACAACTTTTTCTTTCCCTTTTTCAAGACTGCTATCCTTTTGAGAAATAACTGCGAAGTTTGTTGGTTCTTCCACTACATCGGTGACCTTTTCTACTCGTACCACATTTACAGTACTGTTTGCTGTTACAGTATCTTCTAATGCTGGTTCAACACGGTCTAATTCTTCTAATGTAATGCCTCGTTGTTTTAAAAAGTCAGCGACCGTAGCCGAAGTTGACCAAACCTTTTTCGACTCTCCTCCATCAATAACTGTCACTTCGAAAGCTCGTTCTATTTGAACTTGCAAATCTTTCTTAAGTTTTGTATCAATAGCTGGAGTTACAACATCTTCATCCCTTAAAGCAATATTTTGTTCCTCTAGTAACTCACCCACTGTTTCTACTGTTGTCCAAATGGATGTTGTTTCTTCACCATCAGTAATGACTACCTCCGTTGCCGGTTTCCATGTTACATCAAGATTTTCACTAATCTTCGTGTTTAATGCAGGCTTTATATAGTCATTCTCTGAAATACTTATTTCTAATTCTTTTAATAGATCTTCTATCGTTTCAGCATGAGTATTAATCACTTGCTCCTTGCCGTCTAATGTTAACGCAACGGTTTTCTTCGTGCCATGATATAACATTGTACCTAACGTTATAACAAACACTAATAAACTAGTAATAATGATTGCCATGTTCCTTCGCTTAAACATTAGAGAAAACCTATTTTTCAATGATATTATCACTTTGAAAATAGCACCCCTTCCTCTCCGGTGATTATATAGACTCCTCCTAAAACTGTCAAATTAATTAGTTTATTGTATTGTATCGTATAAATTGCTAGTATTACTTTTCTATGATTCAGTAGCTAAACCTTGAAAGCTGAAATCATTAAATCTTTCAAGGTTCAGCTTACTGATTTATTTGAAGTTTTAGTTGTCTAACTGAAATAGTTTTTTTGCATTGCTAGTCGTAATATGTGCTAGCTCTTCGAAAGAAAGATTTTTTATACTTGCTAGTTCCTCCGCAACCAGTTTTACATAACTTGGCTCATTTCTTTTGCCTCTGTAAGGATGTGGCGTTAAATAAGGACAATCAGTCTCAATGAGCAATCGGTCTAATGGAATTTGTAAAGCAACCTCTTTTACTTTTTTAGCATTTTTAAAAGTAACAGGTCCCCCAAAAGAAATATAGAAGTTCATTTCGATACATTCTTTAGCAATTTCTTCACTACTGCTAAAGCAATGCATAATGCCTCCTACTTCCGAAGCTCCTTCCTCCTTCAAAATGTCCACAACATCTTTAGTTGCTTCACGATTATGAATAATAATTGGAAGTTTTACACGCTTGGCTAACGCAATTTGTTTCCTAAAAACCTCCTTTTGGATGTCTTTAGGTGACTTATCCCAGTAGTAATCTAGCCCCATTTCTCCTAGTGCTACCACCTTTGGATGAGCAGCTAGTTCCTCTATCCAAGCTAAATCCTTCTCTGTCATATCAATTGCGTCAACTGGATGCCACCCCACGCTAGCATAAATGAACGGATATTTCTCTGCTAGTTGCATCGCTTTCGTAATAGTTGGTCGATCAAATCCAACCACTAAGATATTAGAAACACCTTCTGATTGAGCTCGTTCTATTACTTTATCTAAATCATCATTAAATTGTTCTGCATTTAAATGTGCATGTGAATCAAAAAGCATTCCAATTCTTCCTCTCTAGCATCTAGTGTATTATAAATATTAGATTACATGTCTCAAAATTAAGTAACAATTTGATTACAAATCAGAGACAGAATATTTCTTCCTCAATTGAAAACAGCAAAGTCCCCTCCGCACTTTTCGCAAAATATTCTATTGTTTTTCATTATACAATAGTAATAAATATCTTTATTTTATTATATTACAAACATATATTTTTATTTTTCGTAAACATAATACGTTAAAAACAAAAGAGCGTTTCACGTGAAACACTCTTTTGTTATTTTGAAATACTATTTTACTTTAGCTCCATTAGGTAATGTTTCATCTACTGACGCAAGAGCTAGTTGACCATTCTCACTACCTGCTAAAATCATTCCTTGCGATAATTCTCCTCTTAATTTCACAGGCTTTAAGTTCGTCACGCAAATTACTTTTCTACCTACTAATTCTTCTGGTTTATAGTATTGAGCAATTCCTGACACAACTTGACGTTTTTCATAACCTAAATCAAGCTGTAATTTTAACAGCTTATCAGCCTTTTTCACTGGTTCAGCTTCTATTACTTGTGCAACTCGTAAATCAACTTTCATGAAGTCTTCAATTGAAATTTCTTCTACTTCTTCTACTTTTTCTACTTTCTTCGGTTCCTCTTTCTCAGGAGCAGAACCTTGCATCTTTTCTTTTATAAATTCAATTTCTTTCTCTAGCTCTAGACGTGGGAAGATTGGTTGCCCTTTAACAACTTTTGTTCCAGCTGGAATTAATCCAAATTGTTCTAAGCTTTCCCAAGATTGAAGAGCTGTATCTTGTATATTCAGTTGTTCAAACATTTTTGTAGGTGTTTGAGTTAAGAACGGTTTTAGAAGGACAGCAATTCTTCTTAGAGACTCTGCCAAGTGAGACATGACACTTGCTAACTCTTCCATTCTGTCTTCTTTCGCTAATACCCAAGGCTGCGTTTCATCAATGAATTTATTAGTGCGACTTACTAATTGCCAAATGTTTGTCAATGCCACGGAGAACTCCATGTTTTCCATTGCTTTTTCATATTTTTCGACTGTCTCAAAATTTAACTCTTTCAATTGCTTCTCAAATTCAGTTGTTGATTCGACATATTGAGGAATCGTACCTTCAAAATACTTGTCGATCATTGCTACTGTACGATTTAATAAATTCCCTAAGTCATTTGCCAAATCAAAGTTAATTCTTTCGACAAATCCTTCTGGCGTAAACACACCATCAGAACCAAATGGTACTTCTCTTAATAAATAATAACGTAATGCATCTAATCCATATTGTTCAATCAACGTAACGGGATCAACTACATTTCCTTTTGACTTAGACATTTTTCCGTCTTTCATTAATAACCAACCATGAGCAAAAACTTTTTTCGGTAATGGTAAATCTAATGCCATCAACATGATAGGCCAATAAATTGTATGAAAACGAACAATTTCTTTACCAACCAAGTGAACATCTGCTGGCCAGTATTTATTATATTTAGTTTCATCATCTGAACCGTAGCCCAATGCTGTAATATAGTTAGATAAAGCATCAATCCATACATAAATAACATGCTTTGGATTACCAGGAACCTTTACGCCCCAGTCGAAAGTTGTTCGAGAAACAGCAAGATCTTCTAAACCTGGTTTAATAAAGTTATTAATCATCTCATTTTTACGAGATTCAGGTTGGATAAAATCAGGGTTTTGCTCATAAAATTCTAATAATCGATCAGCATACTTGCTCATTCTGAAGAAGTATGATTCTTCCTTTACTTTTTCTACTGGTCTTCCACAATCAGGGCAGTTGCCATTTTCTACTTGGCGCTCCGTAAAGAATGATTCACAAGGTGTACAATATAAACCTTCATATACATCTAAATAAATATCACCTTGATCTAATAATTGTTTGAAGATTTTCTCCACTACATCTTTATGGCGCTTTTCAGTTGTACGGATAAAATCATCATAAGAAATATCTAAAATAGACCATAAGTGCTTAATTCCATCTACTATGTTATCTACATAAGCTTGAGGTGTAACCCCCTCTTCTGCCGCTTTACGTTGTATTTTTTGACCATGCTCATCTGTACCTGTTAAATACATTACATCATAACCACGTAAACGCTTATAACGAGCCATTGCATCTCCAGCAACTGTCGTATATGCATGACCAATATGTAAGTTGCCGCTAGGATAATAGATTGGCGTTGTTAAGTAAAAGGTTTTCTTATTGTTCATAATTTCCTCCTGTTAAGTCTTAATAATTTATTAAAAAAGACTATTGTCTTCAAATGTATACTATTTCTTAATTTTCTTTTTCATTATAACAAGAAACGGGGTGATTTCACTTAAAAAGATTATCTAGTAATGTATATATTATTACAATATACCCTCCTACAAGCTTTTCACTTCTTTCTCTCCTTTATACTAAATAAAGAAATACATCATACTTTTTATCTACAACCTCATATTCATCAAATTTCTATCCAACCGGATAAAGAATCCATTAATTATAACAATGGATTCTACTAAATACATCATTAAATAGTGCTTTTAATCTCTATAACTGGGTACTTTCATACAAAGTATTTAATATGTTACCTCTTGAGCAAAAAAAGTTGACGTATATGGGAATGGCTGGTATTATTAATATATTACAAAAACTTTGTCGAATATTGACGAATTTTTTCGGTTTATCCCATTCAAATACTTATGAGAGGGGCAGTTACGTAATGAAATCTACAGGAATTGTACGTAAGGTTGATGAATTAGGTCGTGTAGTTATTCCAATTGAACTTCGCCGTACTTTAGGAATCGCAGAGAAAGATGCATTAGAAATCTATGTTGATGACGAGCGCATCATCTTAAAAAAATATAAGCCTAATATGACTTGCCAAATTACTGGTGAAGTATCTGACAATAACCTATTGCTTGCTGATGGAAAATTGATTTTAAGTAAAGAAGGCGCTGAGCAACTTCTTAAAGAAATCCACAATTATTTAGAGCCAACTAAATAATTCAAGATAAGCTTCCAATCTTGGGAAGCTTATTTTTTATGCCTATTATTTATAAATTACTTGCCAGTTAAAAAACTGTTTTTTACCATTTTTTAAAACTGGTTCAACAAGGAAATGTGCGCCAGCGAAAGATGAATACCAGCATTTCATAACGGAATAAAAGAGCGAATACCCAATCTCTACTCCAATTTAAGAATATAACTGGGCCAACAGTTAAAATAGGCTCCTGATAAAGGAGCCTATTTTTTATTCTATATGATAGACATGATAAATTTCTCTCTTGTTAACATTTCGGTCTTTCGCTGTTTCCTTAATAGCGTCTTTACTCTTCATACCCTTTTCTTCTATATAGTGATTAACGTGATCGACAATAGAAAGGTCCTGCCACCATTCATCCGATTTAGGTTGCATTTCTTCATCGGAACCTTCGACAATAATACAAAATTCACCTTTAACTTGACCATCTTCACACCACTGCAGTACAGTTTCCACATCGCCTCTAATAAATTCCTCAAACTTCTTAGTAAGCTCTCTGCACAACACAATTCTACGATTGCCTAGAATTTGTATCATTAGCTGTAATGTTTCTTTCAGACGATGCGGAGATTCATATAAGATGAATGTTGCCTCCATATGCTTCAATTTCTCCAATTCTTTCTTTTTACCTTTTGAACCTCTATCAAGGAATCCATAAAAGTAAAATGGCTGCGGTGCCAAACCTGATGCAATTAAAGCAGTTAGTGCTGCATTTGCACCTGGTAGCGGAATAACTGGAATTCTTTCTACTAAAGCTTCTTGGACTAATTCATATCCAGGGTCTGAAATAGTAGGCATACCCGCGTCACTAACTAGTGCTATTGTTTTTCCATTTAATAACTGTTCAATTACATATTTACCACTATGATTTTTATTATGCTCATGGTAGGAAATGATTGGTGTGCTAATCTCAAAGTAGTTACAAAGTTTCTTTGTATTACGAGTATCTTCTGCTGCAATAATATCTGCTTCCTTTAATATACGAATCGCACGAAAACTCATATCCTCTAGATTGCCAATTGGTGTAGGAACAAGATACAACACTGCTCTTTCCCCTTCATTTTTAAAGCTATGCTGTTGCCACATCATTCATTCGACTCCTTTGAATGGCAAGTGCAATGTGTTCTTATGCTTATTGCTTGCTGCCATTAATAATACTCTCTTTTTGCTTTCTGCTCAGTTGCTTGAAGCCATACTCTGCTTTCATTGCCGCTTCCTTTGTTTCAAACGTTTCTTGGTAAATGATTTTAACAGGTGTTCTTCCTCTTGTATATTTCGAGGCCTTTCCCTCATTATGCATTCTAAGACGCCTTTCTAAACAATTCGTATAGCCAGTGTAGAATGTCCCATCAGAACATTCCAAGACATACATATAATGTTTATTCACCATATAATAACCTTCTAGCTTCGGTTGTATATTCATTTTTCTCATTGTAAACGATAAAAGGTTGCAATGTCTTTAAGTCTGGACTGCCATCTTTTATCCCTTCAATTAATATCGTATTAGCTTCCTTGCCAGACATAGGATAAACAAACTGCAATCTTTTTGGCTCCAATCTGTATTGTCTCATCAACAGTAGAATATCGATTAGTCTTCCAGGTCGGTGAACAAATGCTGCTTTTCCACCTTGCTTTAAAAGCTGACTACTCGTTTTTATAACGTCTTCTAAATTGCACATGATTTCATGTCTCGCAATAGCAAAATGCTCATTTTTATTTCGCTCTTCTTGCTTTGGTGTTGGAAAATAAGGAGGGTTACATGTTACAACGTCATATTTTTCATAGCCGATTTCATTTGGAATACCTTTAAGATCGCCATGAAGCATGCTCAATTGGTGACTCAATTTATTGTACTCTATGCTGCGAACAGCCATATCATATAATTTCTCTTGTATTTCGACCCCTACTATACTTCCTTTTGTCCTCAGACTTAAAAGAAGTGGAATTACTCCGTTACCTGAACATAAATCAACGATTTTCCCTTTTGATATTGGGACAGATACAAATCTCGCCAGTAAAACAGCATCTAATGAAAAAGAGAATACAGAAGGGCTTTGAATAATACGTAGTTGCTCAGCCAACAAGTAATCTAATCTTTCATCATCTTTTAAAATCATAATTAAAACTCCTTGGTATACCTATTATCTCTTCTTATCATTCACATCAAATTATATTTTATTTTTCCTACTTACTTTTTACTTCTATATTACCAGCCAAAAATATTGAGACTTCTCTAAAATAAATGCTCAAAATAAAGTCGAAGTAGATTAAACAAAAAGACCTTCCAATAAGTATGGGAAGGTCTTCTATTTTTTATTTAGGAAAGATAAACAAAACAAG
>Ga0233379_1000043_pt1 | contig 17628 bp, 16 predicted proteins | sample ElkDunMinimDraft_8_FD_180679 | JGI IMG/M metagenome (GOLD analysis project Ga0233379, IMG submission 180679) | Fecal eukaryotic communites from dung pellets of Tule Elk in California, USA - Elk Dung F1 | ecosystem: Host-associated > Mammals > Digestive system > Large intestine > Fecal | place...
CTAAATCAGTTAACGTTGTTGAATATGGATTAGTTGTTGCTGTGTATTGTGTACCATTTATCTTATATGTTTGTGTTGATGAATCACCACTCCAAGCAAAAGATAATGTATCAGAAGAAGGTGTTGTTCCAGTATCACCACTAACTTGAATTATATTACAACTAATATTTGCTTCAGTTAATCTTGAACACCACCAATTATATTGTTCTTGTGTAACATTGCCTAATATTAATGATGTTACACCACATCCATAAAACATATTTTTATAACTATTAATTTGTGACATAGATGATGGATAAACCAATCCACTAACATTTAAAGTTCTTAAACTGTACATCCCATAAAATGTTTGGTCGGTGTTAGTTACTTTACTAACATCCCATCCACTCATATCTAAAGATACTATATTTCTACAATTATATGTAAATGAACTTAAAGATGTTAATTTTGGTATTTGTAAATCAGATATATCAACAGTTTCCATACTTGTAGATAATGTAACTGATGTAACATTATTTATATTATAGTCATATACACAATTTATATTTATATCATTAATATCTAATTTTGTAGATTTGCTATAATCTAATGAACAAGCTAATTCAGTACTTATATCACCACAAGTGATACAACCTAAACTTACATCATATACTGGAATTTTTGTTGTTTTATAACATCTTGAAGAACTACTTGAATAGCATATATCAAATGAAGTTATTTCAGAAACATTGTTAATACCAATATCACTTAATTTTAGTCTATATCTCATTATATTTTTTTCAATCCAAAGAGAATTATTTAAATTAACTTGATATTCAACATCATTTATATAAATAGGGTATATTGGAATATGTGCTGTTGTATTTACAAACATATAGTAATAAAACTCTAAATCATAATCTTGTATTTCATTTCTATTATATTTAACTAAATCAGTTGTAATACCAAATGAACTTACAATTTCACACCATTTATTATAAATATCTTCACTAACATCACCAATTATAAGTTCTCTTAAAGAGGTACAACTATCAAACATTTTTGAATAATTTGTAACATTTGTTATATCCCATCCACTTACATCTATACTTCTTAAATCATAGCAATCTTCGAACATATAACTCATGTCAGTAATATTACTTACATCCCAACCGCTTAAATCTAACTTTATAATATTAAAACAACTATCAAACATACCATGCATGTCAGTTACAGCAGATGTGTTAAAATGACTTAAATCCAATTCAGTTAAACCACTACAACCATAAAACAAATTAGACATATTGGTAACATTGCTTGTATTAAAGTTGCTAACATCAAGGCTTGTTAAACCACCACATTTATAAAACATTCCTTCCATTCTATCAACATTGGATGTGTTAAAATTACTAACATCAAGACTTGTTAAACCACTACAATCACTAAACATACTATCCATTCTAGTAACATTGGATGTGTTAAAATTACTAATATTGATATTTGTTAAATTTTTACATTGTTGAAACATACCAGACATATTTGTAACGTTAGATGTGTTAAAATTGCTCAAATCAAGACTTGTTAAACCACTACATTCATAAAACATTATATACATGTCAGTTACAGCAGATGTGTTAAAATTACTCAAATCGAGAGATTTTAAAGCATTACAACCATAAAACATACTATTCATTTTGGTAACGTTTGATGTATCAAAATTGGTTACATCCAATGATGTTAAACTTCTACAACTATTAAACATATATCTCATATCAGTTACTTTGGATGTATTAAAGTTGCTAACATCAAGACTTGTTAAACCACTACAGTTTTGAAACATACTATACATATTTGTAACATTACTTGTGTTGAATGTTTTTGTAATATCTAATTCAGTTAAGCCACTACACCAACCAAACATTCGTCTCATATTGGTAACATTACTTGTGTCTGGTATTGATGTGATTGATGTTAAGCCACTACAATCAAAAAACATTTGATTTGCACTTGTAAACTCGCTAACACCCAAATCAGTTAACGTTGTTGAATATGGGTTGGTTGTTGCTGTATATGCTGTTTCATTCAAATAATATTTTTGTGTTGATGAATCACCACTCCAAGCAAAAGCTAATGTATCATAAACTACAACTATTGAATATTCAATTATATCACAACTAATTCCAGCTTCAGTTAAACGAGCACACCACCAATCATATTCGTTTTGTGTTACATTACCTAATATCAATTTGGTTAAAGAATTGCAGTTATGAAACATATCATTATAATCAGTTGTTATTTGTAACACATCCCATCCACTTACATTTAATTTTGTTAAGTTAGTACAACCGTTAAACATATCTGATACATTAGTTACTTTAGATGTATTAAAGTTCGATAAATCTAATTCAGTTAAACCACTACATACATTAAACATACTGTTCATATTGGTAACATTGCTTGTATCAAAATTAGATAAATCCAATGATGTTAAACTTCTACAGTCAAGAAACATTCCACTCATATCAGTTACTTTGGATGTATTAAAATTACTTACATTGAGAGAATTTAATTTATAACAAAAAGCAAACATATAACTCATTGTTATCGCTGAAGTAGTTACAAAATGACTAACATCCAATGTAGTTAAATCTTCACAACCTTCAAACATATTATTCATAGTTCTTGTTCTAGATGTATCAAAAGAACTTATATCAAGATATTTAAGACTATTACAATTATTAAACATATAATCCATATAAGTTGCTTTAACTGGACATTCTGATAAATCTAAAAATAATAAATCTTGACAATGACTAAACATTCCACTTGCATATACAAGATTGCTAATGTTTGGTATGCTTATTAATTCTGTTAATCTTGTTCCTTCAAACATTAAATTAGTATTATATAAACTTGTAACACCTAATTCTTCCAATGTAACAGAATATGGTGAAGTTGTTGCAGTGTGTGTTGTTTCACCATTTATTGTATATACTAAAGATTCATCACCAGCATATTTAAATGATAAAACATTTGATACTTGTGTTGTTACAAAATTCCATCCACAATCACTACTTTTATTTTCTATTAATGTTGAACCTTTTCTATATTCTCCAGTTCTTGTCCATATAATGCCATTTTCAGTACATTCTTCAACTTCCAAACTATATTTGTTGTAATTATCACAATAATAATTTTCAGATGTATCTAATTCAACCCATCTACATTGTTTTGTATCTTCACTAGTACAATTACTAATTTCTTCTATAATTTCACCTACTCGATAAACAGACATATCAACCCAAGTAGCACCACCATCAATTGATATTTGCTGTTTTTGTTTTCGATATAAAATATTTGCCATATTAAATATATATTATTTATATAAACATAATAAAAAACAAAAGGATAGTAAATATTTACTATCCTTTATTTTATTAATCAATAAGTGTATATTCTAAAACATCTTTATTTTCAACAGTTCCATACCAGAAATTAAGTTCTGCTTGTGTTATATTTCCTAATATAACTTTAGTTAATGAAATGCAGTTATGGAATAATGTTGAATTTCCATTTATATTATTTCCTAATATTTTAGTTATATCCCAACCACTTACATTAACAGTAGTCAAACTATAACAGTCGTTAAACATATAATCAATATATTCAACATTACTTACATCCCAATTACTTAAATCAATACTATTTAATAAAGAATTACCAAACATTTGTCTCATATCTGTTACTTTACTTACATCCCAATTACTTAAATTAATAGTATTAAAACCACAATAATGAAACATATACCTCATGTTGGTACAAGCACTTGTATTAAAGTGATTAAGATTCAATGTTTTAACATAATGTAAACCTTTAAACATTCCTTCCATATTAGTTACATTGGAAGTGTCAAAACTGCTAATATCAAGAGTTGTTAATTTTGTTTGGTAATCTACATTGTTTGGCCCACCAACAGTACCCATAAAAAACATATAACTCATATTGGTAACGTTGCTAGTGTCAAAACTTGATAAATTCAATGATGTTAAACTTTGGCAAAATGCAAACATATAACTCATATTAATAGAATTAGTTGTGTCTAATAAAGTTGCATCAAAAGTTTTTAAACCCCAACAACCTCTAAACATACTACTCATATCTGTTACATTATTTGTGTTTGGTAATTTAATAAATTGTGTTATAGATGGGTCATTGAAAAAATTATTATCACCCCAAAATTTCATACTTACTAAAGAACCAACACCCAATTCTTCTAAAGACGCATAATGAGTATATGTACCATCACCATTATCTATAGAATTTGTTGTATCACCAGTAAATCTTTGTCCGTTTAATACATATCTTGCACCGATATAACCATTAGTATAATAAGCACTCATATTAAAAATTAAATCACCAAAAGTACCATCAGCACCACTACCATTACCACCACATTCCACTGAATCATATTCAATCAAAGTTTTATTCCTTGTTGATGTAACATACTTTTCTTCACCACCACAAACAGGTTCAATAAAGAATTTAATATCACCATATAAATTATATCCATTACAATATGTATTTGTAACACTTGATGTAATACAGTTTATTTGCGTTCCACTTGGTAAACAATAAGTTTCATCAGTATCAACCCATCTATATAATGTTTCACCACTAACTGTAGGTTCAATTACATCACATATATCAGAATCTTCAGCAACTGTATTACTAACTCTTTCTATTACTGGAGTTAATAATATTTCTGTTGTGTTATCTTTACAACTAATACCATATAATTCTTCTTTGTAAAAAGGAACACCTTCACTACATATAACTTTATCAGTATTTACTTTATAAATACTTTCTCCATTATTAGTGCAAGTTTCAGTTGTTTTTTCATATTTTGATGTTATTATTGAATTATCCTTTTTATATTCATATAATGTATATACATATCCTTCAAAACAAGATGTACAAGCACTTACTTTTTCATCATAATCCATACATAAAGGAGAATTTACTTCTTTTACATTTCCTTTTTCATCACCAACAAATATATTAATATCTGTTTCTGTATAACCTTTATATTTTTTGTTGATGTAACATAAATCATTACCAAAACATTGAGTTTCTTCAGATGCAATTAATCTATAATACATCTTATCTTGTATAATTTCAATAGTTTCTATTGTACCATCATTATATGTAATGTTAACTGTAAAATAACGAGAATATTCACTTTCATTCTCTGGAACAGAAATACTATATCCGTTTCCAGTTTGATTTGTAATATATTGTAATTCAGAAGCTACTGTTTTAACATTACTAAATCCCTTTGAAGGTATTATTGTTACTGTTTGTGCAGAAGCATTAATTCTAATTGTATCTGACACATCACCAGTAATACCACCACTACCAATAACTACTGTTGCATATTGTATTGTTCCATCGGATAAAGTACCCTTAATACTAAATGTACCTTCATCAAGTAATGATGTGACACATAATTTTTTATTAACTTCATCCCAATCAACTGAAACACCTCTATTATCCCATTCCCACATAACTGAACAAGTTACATCCAAATCAAAACATTGTGTTTCTCCAGAAGTCTTGAATTGTATTGAAGATGGTAAATTGTATAATTTACATCCTTCAGAACAATCAATATTGAAATCAGTCAATTTAAATCCAAATGTTGTATCAAATTGTTCATATGTTCCTAATATTGTATAATCAGAATAAAAATCTTTAAATCCATTTAAACAATAATAACCATTGGTAGGAACACCATTGGCATTAATTTGTTCTATAAGTGTCCAAGTATATATGTTATTTACACATTCACCTAAAACTGGAGTATATGAAAAACCATCATTTGTTGTTATGCTCATTGTATCAGAACCCAATACTGAATAAGTGGTGTATTTCGCATTTAAATTGATTGTAATGAGATTTCCACTATCAGATGTACTTACTGTATATGAAGGAAATAAACCTTGTCTAAAACCACCTAAAATGTTATTATTGTTCGTTGTCTTAATTAAAGCATAATATCTATTATCCAAATATTCTAATAAGTTATAATGAAAATAAAATCTATAACTATCAAAAGGTATTTGGAATGATAGTTGTTGTGAAAATTCTCTACCATCATAACTATCTGTAAAACTCAATGATGTTGGATTAAACTCAATTGTTTTTAATTGTCCTTCACCTTTTTCCGTTACCTTAAATCCATCACCTTCTACATCAATATCAGCTTTATTCATATCAATCATTTTAAGGCTCTGTATTCGACTTATACTATATTCACAAGGCTTATCCCTTAACGTTGAAGAAAATGTCACAGAACCCCTATAATTGATTGTAGGAACGTTTTGTAATGCTCTGAATGTTATGGTTAAATTGTTTGGTGTTTTTTCATCATTGAATACATAGTTATATGATACCATAACTGGAAATTCAGCGTTAACAACAAAAGCATCACCATCAGTATTTTTAAAAACAACCATCCAATTATTAGTTAATAGTGTTTGAATGATTTTATAATGTGTTACTTCTTTTGATTCAGCCAAAGTTACTGTTAATGTATTGTCAAATGAAAATCTATTATCAACTGAAGATGTTGATGAATACTGGACATTTTCACAATATAATCTATATGAAGAACCATTTAAATTAATTGAACTACCATTTGATTCTTCATCATCAGTTATATAATTCAATATTGGTTCATCAAATTCATATAAATATATATAATTATCCAAATTATTTAAATTATATTTACATTCTCTTAAATAATCATTTACTGCCATATTATTTATATTTAATATAAACATTATAGATTTTAAATCATATGTAAATAAAAAAGGGTAGTAAATAAATACTACCCTTTAATCTTATACTATTGTTACATTGTTTTGTATTCCATCATCAGTTAATCTTGAATACCACCAACCATAATCACCATCTTCACCAATTATAAGTTTGGTTAAATTGTTACAATTTCTAAACATATAAGTGGTACTTGCAACATTACTTATATCCCAACCACTTACATTTAATTCAGCTAAATCATCACAATTACTAAACATATAACTCATATCTGTTACATTATATGTATCTAAACCACTTAAATTTAATTCTGTTAATTGGGAATTTGTAAACATACTGTTAAATGATGTTACATCTGTTGTTTGTGGAATAGCATATAATTCAAACACATTACCATTATCAAAACTTAAACTTGTTAAAGGTTCAGATAATGTTGTTGTGTATTTATAATAATCATCACCTAGTGGTTCACCATCAGAAGCAGTAATTTGATATAATGTTCCATTTATTGTTACATTAGAATTAGTTAAACCTAAATATTTAAATGATAAAGTATTTTCTGTTATAATAGGGTTTGTTCCACTATTAACACTTACTTCAATTATATCACAACTAATTCCAGCTTCTGTAAGTCTTGCACACCACCAAGCATATGTTCCTTCTTTGATGATTAATTCTGTTAATGATGTACAATTAAGGAACATATTTGAATATGAAGTTACTTGTTCCACATCCCAAGAACTAGCATCTAAACTCGTTAATTTAATACAACCAGCGAACATAGAACTCATATTTGTTACATTACTTGTAACAAATGAACTTAAATCTAATGATATTAAACCACTACAAAAATAAAACATAGAACCCATATCTGTTACATTACTTGTGTCTGGGAAACTTGTTAAATTAGTTATACCTTTAAGTATACCACCCATAAATGTACCATTACAACTATTTAATTCTTCAATTCCCAAATCACTTAATGTAGTTGAATAAGGACTTGAAGTTGCTGTATAGTTTGTGTTATTTAATTTATAGGTTAATGAGGTTCCAGTAAATTCAAATGATAAAGTATCAGTTGTTCCAGTATCTGGTGTTGTTGAATCAAATACTAAATCTGTTCCCTTGTATCTCTTTATTATTTTTTTGTTACCGTTTATATAAGGCAACAACTTTCTTATCTCCTTTATATATTGCCATATTTTAACGTTTTTAACCTTCAATTATATTATATGTACATCCACTATCATATGTACCCAAAGCATCATATTCTGCTTGTGTTCCAGTCCATTCATTAACTTTAATACCACATCTAAAGTTTCCATTTACTGTACCTCCAGCATTTTCCAATACAATACTACCATCAATAGGTTTTAAACCATAGAATGACATACCATCAATTGAAACATCATAAGAACCATCATAGAATAATGTATAGAATGATACAACACCAGTTTTTTGTGTCCAATCTTCAATTGTATTACCAACATTAATTGCTTCAACTCCAGCAGAACCACTTGAACTACCACCTTCAATTGTAATATTACCACTACCGATTAATGAATTACCATTTACAGTTTTTAAAGTTAAATCACCTTGAAAACCATTAATACTGTTAACTCCAGCAGATGCAGAACCTCCACCACCTCCAGCAGAATTGGCTACATTATCAAAAGTTAATATGAAATCATCTTTGGTTACATTTGTACCATTAATTTGAATTTTATCAATCAATGCTGTAAATAATATATCATTATTTGATGCACTTCTAAACGCTATGTAATCACTTTCATCAATTACATAAACTACACTATTCATTGGTAATGACATTTGTCCATCTTTCCAAGGAAATTGAGAATTGTCATTGCTTGTAATTAACAAGGAACTACCTTGCTTTGTAATATTAAACATAATTTATATTTGTTTTTAAAAAAATTATTTTATATTTATTCTGTTACAAAAGTAATATTATCAATTGTAATATTTCTACTCATTATTGTTTTTAGTTTTGTTAAATCTGTATTAGACATATTTTTACAAATAACTGTTTTTAAAGAAGAACAATTATTAAACATATTGTTAGTATAAGTTGTTGATATATTTGATGGCATTACCCAACCACTTAAATCTAATGTTTCCAATGATGTACAACCACTAAAAGTTGATATACAATATGATACATTTGATGTATCAAAATTTGATAAATCTAATGAAACTAAAGAAGAACAATTAATAAATGTATTAGTTAAAACACTTATATTTATTCTTTTTTCTGGTAACATCAATTCTTCTAAATTCCTACAAGAATAAAATGCACCGTTCAAGTTTAGACTTGAACCATTATAATTAAAACCACTCATATCAAGTTTTTTTAACGAACCACAACCATAGAACATTTGAAATATAGAAATAGTGTCATTAACATTTTCCCAATTTAATGATATTTCACCAATATTACAATATTGAAACATATTATCAGCACTAGTTAAATTACTAACATCCCAGTTTGATAAATCTAACTTATCAAACATAACTGATTGAAACATCTGATTAGTTTTTTGTAAATTACTAGTATTCCAATTTTCAATGTTTTCTACATATTTTAAACTTGAACAACCATAAAACATTAATTTTGCTTCTGTAACTTTTGACATATTTAAATTACCACTAATAACATTAATAAGACTACTGTTTTCAGCAAACATACTATTTGTTTTAGTAGCGTTTGAAAAATCACTTTTACTTAAATCTATTGTTGAAAATTCTTTTAAACCTTTAAACATATTTGCACAAGAACTAGTTATTTGTATGTTTTTTACATTAAATGTTAATTTTTCTTCTTCATCTGGCATCATACCATTTATTGAAGAATTAAATGTGATTCCTGCTTCTGGTGTTTTAAACCATATATTTTCAATTGATTCTGTTTGTGCTGTAAGAACATCAACTGTAGCTGTATTTTTATTTAAAAAGGCAACATTATTTGAACTTTTAACCATATTCAAATTATCTCTGATTGCCGTTAATTTGCTTGTTATTTCACTCATTATCCTATAATATTATTTATGTCATTTATTATTTCCAAATCTTCTTCTGATACTCCACCACCAGATGATGAACCACCACCATTAGATAATAAAGAAATCATTTCCAACATTTCATTTGCTGAACTTGCTTGTATGTTGGTAACATCATTCCAATTAAAAGTTAAAACATTCTTTCTGGATGCTCTCAATCTTACATTAATAGCATCAGAATTATCATTCGCTATCAACATTATAGTATTAATAGGATATACATATTTAATACCATCCTTATTAAATACAACACTATTATTAATTTTATCTATTGTCATATCTTATAATATTTATTATAAACATTAAATCATATATAAAAAAAGGGATATGCGATAATTTAAAATCACATATCCCAAAACACTAATTTTATTAAATTATTTAGTCTTGAACAACTTTTCCTAACAAAGCTGTGATAGCTTCACTAGTCAAAGGTTTTGCATCTACAGTTAAGTCAGCAGACATTTCAATTGAAATACCACTTGCTTCAGTAGCAGAAGCAGCACCAGTGTTTACAGCAGATGTTGCTTGCAAACCTACAGAATCATCACCTAACATAATATAGTCACCACTAGCCAATTTAGCAACAGCGATAAATTCACCTACAGAAAGTGCATGTAAATTTTTAACCATATCAGCATCATATTTACCACTCAATGAGAAAGAGAGTGCATGTGTTCTATAACGATTACCACTATCTGTAACGTTTAATGTATCAGTAAATGAAGCAGTATTCTTTGCTGGTTGAATATGGTAAACTTTAGCAGCTTCATCTAAAGAAATTGCAGAAATTGATGTATTTTCAGCATCTACAGTTACAGCACTAACTTCACCTTTATTCATTAAATAAATATCAACAACTGATTGAAGAACATAATCACAACTACCAGTTCTAAGAATATTATTAGTTAAACTACAATCTAAAGCCATATTATATATTGTATTTATATTTTATTATTATTCAGGACGAGCAATAACAGCATAAGCTGGATAAATTGCACCAACAGCGATATTTGTCAATACACCAACTCTAAAAGTATTATCTAAAGTAGTTTCTCTCATATCAATTAATTTGTAATAAGTTTCAGCATCAGCAACATCATAACCCAATACTAAGTGAGCTGGTTCAGCAGCTAATACAGTGTTAGCAGCAATTCTTGAAGGAACAATTTCCATACCATAAGCAAATACTTTACCGTTTTCTCTAGAGAAATTAGCCCAGATTTGGATTGATGTAGGAGATTCATTACCCAAAGCAGTTAACAATTTTCTGTAGTCTTTGTAGTTAACGAAGACTTTGTAGTTTTCAACATCAATGTCAAGGTCATCAACAGCAGCAGCAACTTCACCGATAATACCCATGATGTTTGCAGTAGTCAATGCAGCACCAGATACTTTTACAGAATTTTCATTTTCAGCGATTTTCTTAACAATACCATCAGCAAGTTTCAAATATTGTTTTGTTGAACCACTATAATCAGTATCACCATTCCAGAAGATTTCTTCATATTCAATAGCCAATTTTTCAATCAATACTTTGTTGAAGAACCAATCGAAGAACATTTGAGGAATACCACCATTCAAAGTGATTTCAGTTTGTTCAACCATATAAGTATTCCAGAAATCTGAATAGCAAGCTTCTAAGTTAACTTTAATTGCAGTTGGTTCAATAAATTCTTCAGAAAGAATAACATCACCATCAGGACTAAATGGACAAGTATAAGCTTGGAATAAATCACCAACTTCACCAGACATTAATTTCATTCTACCTTTAACACCACTCATATATCTGATACCATATGCTTTCAAATCTGATTTGTAAAGGTTTTTAACGAAAATTTCTTCGGCTTCTTTGCCACAATATGTTAAATTACTAACGTTAATAAAATTTTCAGCCATATCTTATTTTGTATTTTGTATAATTATTTTATTATTTATAATTTGATTCTGCCACTTGCAAAATCTAAAAATGATGGATGTTGAGATTGTTTTGATGCTTCAACTCTTACTGGTTCAGCACTTGGTTGTTTGCTCAATTTTTCAATGTTCTTAGACATTTCTTCAATCATTGCATCCTTCTTATTTATTTCTTCTTTTAAAGCATCAATAACCGCTTCTAATTCTTTGATTTTAACTTCTTCAGTTGGTGCTTGTTCGTTCACTTCTTCGATAACATCTTTAGCGATTTCATCAATCATTGGAGCAACTTCATCAACTGGAGCTTCAGCAACTTCTTCAGCCATTTCTTCAACTCTTGGTTTTTCATCTTCTGAACCACCTTCAATTTCCATTTCATCAACTATTTCACCAACAGTTTTTTCCACTTCTTCTGATTCTTGTGGTTTACCTAAAGCATTAGATATGATTGAACGAAGCTTATCCCAAAAATTATCATCAACTTGGATTGCTTCTAATTTTTCTTCAGTCATATTTTTATCTTGTTTTTGTAAATTAATTTCATCAAGATTAACAAACGATTCAATACTGAAACCTCTTAATTCACCAGATTTAACTCTACCCCATACATCTTCATTTTCTACTTTCATTGATACAAGCCATGTACCGATTGGTAAATTCATACCATAGTCATTTGACTTATCATTTTCAGATGTTTTTATCCAACTCTCAACTAATGCAACATCATCAGCAATATCTTGATGGTCTGTAGTAACTGAATATATTCTACCATTCATCAAATACTCATGCGCTAATTTCTCAATTGTTTCTTTTGAAAATTGAATGTAAAATTCTTCTTTACCATTATTTCTATAGATGGGTTTATCTGGAACTAATACCGCACCAACTATTAAATGTTTATCTTCCTTTTCAAGAAAAACTTGTTCCTCTTTTTGCTTAGATAAGAATATGAAATCTTCTTCAATCGCTGGACAATCAACCAATGATATTGCATATACATCACTGTCAATCGTTACAGCATAATGTTTTATTTTATCCATATTTTTTATCTCATTTTATAATAAACATTAAATCAAAAAATAACATAAAAAAAGGGATGTGTTTCACCCCACATCCCAAACCAATCCTTAATAACTTAATCTGCGAAATTCCCAAAGCCCAGTGTTATAAACGATGGTGTATATCTTTGTTGACAATTTGTACCCCTACTACATATAAAATATATAAATTATAATATATTATCAAATATATCTTTATTAAATAAATAATAATAATTTAATATATTAATAATATCTTCTTTAGATAAATAATCTTTATATTCTTCTATTTTATTTATAATATATAATAAGTTATGGCAGTTATCAATTCCAGCTTTTACTTCTTCAATCATTCTATTGTTATTGTTACTTCTTCATTATTATCTAATACTTCTTTCAATATGTTGTATAACTTGGTATATGTAATCTTTGAATTGATAACCTTACCAACTACTTTATTTTCTCCGAACCAATATACAACCACTGGTATCTTTGTGTGTGTTACCGCAATGAATCCTGATACCATCAAAACCCTTTACATTTATCAATAAAGGCATATTTTGTTTGAACCTTGGAGAATAAGTAATAAGTATCTTATATGTTCCAACTGGTATTGCTGTTATTGTGGGTTTCTTCAATTCTAATATTCTATCCAAATCCATATTATCATTTAAACCTCTATCAGCATCTTCTAAGGTGTCCGAAAAATACTCACCATCAATATATAATTTTCCTATTGTATAATTTAATCCTTTATAAATCCTCTTTAGTGTTAGTTTCATTTCCTCTAATTCTTTGTCTTAATCCGTTTAATTCATTTCTTATTTCACCTCTAAATTCTTCATCCTTTCTTTTAAATGATAAATTAAGGTGAAATATTGCTCCAGAAAATATTAATAACTCACCCAATACTGTAATAACTGTAGGGTGTATCTCACCAACAGGAGGTGCAAGAAATCCCATCACTGTCAAAATACATCCAAACAATATTACACATATCGCTACAATGTATTCGATTGTGTCTTTTTCTGCATTATCTAATTTTTTCATTATTAAAAATTAATTGTTACTCCATACCCTACATAAATATCGGGTTTATTATTAGTTAAACCATATCCAATACCAAGTTGTACACCATGTTCAATTATAGGCTGTTTTTCTTTGATTTCCAGCGTTTTCTCTTTGTAGATGGTAGTTTCCTTTGGAAATACTTTGATATAGTCTAATTCAGCCTTAAAACCGCTTATTTGGGCTTCATATGTACTATCTTTATATATGGTTGTTGATATTGGTATGTTTACTTCTGCTTTTGTACTATCAGACAAATACAGTGTATCTTTTACATATTTCGTTAAGTACACTGTATCTTTGTCTGGATTATATATTGTTATTGTATCTGTTATTGTAATAGTATCTACCTTTTCAATGATTGAAGGTTTAACACTATTTTTACCCCAATTAAAAACGTTAAATAATATTAAAATAAATATTGTTATATATAATAAATACTTCATATTAATATTTCAAATAAGGAAACATTCTCTTGTTTGAATATAATCTAACGTTTGCATTTGGGCGATGTTTGAGCTGGTTATAAAAGTTATACCATTTCATCCATCTTTCATTTTGTATATCTAATCTTTCACTGTTCCAAAGGAATACAGCGAAATCACCACAATCATCAATATCACAAGTACAATCACTATCATCAGCATCAAAATTTGGATAACATTCTTTATGCTCAACCAAGAAAGATTTAAGCATTTTTTTAAGAACTTCCAACTGGGTTCTAATATGATTTTGTACATTTGTAATTTCAGTATTTGTAACTGGTTCACTATTATCACTCTTACCTTTTGTTATACCCTTTTCATTGATATTATAAGCTAAGAAAGGCATTGATTCATATACAATAGCCATTGAAAGATAAGGATATATTTTAAGTAATAGGGTAGAGTTTTCTCCAGTTAAATTATTATTTGCAACTTGTTCCAAAAGTTCATTATATAGTTTTCTTCCCAATATATCAACCAACCATACTTCTTCTGCAATACTAACAAAAGGACGAATATCTTCCCAATTGTAATTTGTTGGAACTGGTGAATATGCAGAGAAATAATTAAAATCAATTAATATAGGATTTAAATAAATATCAGCCATCTTTAATTTCTTTTTATATAAACATTATTTCTAATTTTAGTAGAATGTATCTGGTACTGAATATTCATATTGAACTGTTACTTGATAAATATCATTTACATTTGATTCTTGTACTTGTACATCAGTAATGATTATTTCATAAGTTTGTCCATTTACTTTTGTCCAAGCTGAATGACTATGTAACATATCATAAAATAACCAAATACCATCTTTAGGCATATAATGTGAAGTCATAGTAACTTGATATTCTAATTCTCTATTATAAACCCTATTTAATACCTTTTTATTTTCAGTGTATAAATTGAAATTCTGTTTTCTGTATCTTTCAATCTCTGTTTCTCTTTCTTCTTCTTTATTGAATGTTAAAGGAGCAAAAGATGTTCCACCATATGAGTTGTAAAAATATATAACTTGATAATCTTCTGTATTACCATATTTTAAAGGTTTAATATTTGTATATCTTACTGTACCTTGGTTTGGTGTTACAACATCAACATAATAAGCACCTTCAGTTGGTATAAATGAATAAGTATAAAGCATCTTATTTGGTGTGAATGATACATTTGATGTTGATGTAACATTTAAAGCAGAATCCAAATAATTTATTGTCATATTTTTAGTTGATAAATCACTGCAATAAAATGATATGGTTATTTCTTCGTTATCAACATAATATAATATACTATTGTTATAAGTTGGTTTGCTTGTTCCTCTCAATACATTTTGTGCAAGATAAGTACCAGTGAAGTTAGGAATATAAAATAAACCTTGGTTAACAGAATATCCATTAGCAGCATAATTATCTGATAAACTACCAATGTTATTTGTTTGTCCATTTTTTGTATATGTTGCTGTTACACTATATCTTGTCACATCACCATCATTTGTTGCAGTTGCTAAAACTGGAGATAAATCAAACGATATGCCGTTCTTATAATAGTTTTTATCTAAAGACACTAAATGAGAATCGTTTGTATATACATCTAAAGTGACTTTTGAACCATTTAATAAATCACTTGAACTACCATTAGTTACAACAGACATTGATATATATGTTGCATTTGTATCTGCTTGTGTAAAATTATATTGACTACCTATTTCTTTTGCTTCAATAATAACCTTTGATGATGTACCATTATTACCTTTGTCTGCATATACATTATAATTATTGATAAGTCCAGTATTTTGAAAGGCTCTAACAATAGATAATGATGAAGCCTTAGTATATGTACTACCCAGTGATAAAGGTACTAAATAAACGCTTGAAACATCGTTTCCCAATACATTGGTTGATGTTATGGTATAACCATTAATTGTTATATAACATTCTTCACCAATATTACCACCAGTAGAAACAGTTAATTCTAATCTTGCTTTATCACCATCACCACTTGAATCAATCTTTAATATGGTAGGAACATTATTAAACGATATAATTGAAGAAGGATTTGTTAATCCATTTAATATAATATTCATTATTCAAAATATTTATCTAATTTTTCTGTTATTGTTTCAAATATATATTCATATATTCTTGTTTCAAATCTCTCATCCAACATATTACCAAAAGGTTCTAATAACGGTCTAGCTGGAATCCCTAATTGATATATACTTTCTCTTATAGCATAAGCAACCCTAACATCATCACTTATGAAATTCTTTTTCATCCAGTCTATTAAAGGACGAATCGGAACTTTTCTTGCTTTTGGTTTTCTTCCACTTTCAATATATTCCAAATAATCATTGTAAAATAAATTAAATTGAAAATCATTTTCTTCAACCTTTGCTTGTGTGTCCAAATTTGAAAACTCCAATGTTGTATTTGACTTAACGTTTACAGCATAATCAGAAGCCATAAGTTGACGCCAGACAATAAGTATTTCCCTTGTTATTTGCTTTGCTATTTGGTTTGCTAAATCATTCATTATTTTAATTTAATTGGATTGATTATTAATGTACTTTCTCCGCTATATTTGGTATTAGTACAAGTGTCATTTGTTGGGTTCACATCAACATCAACTATAACTTCATCTTCTTTCTCAATAAAGTTATCTTTATACTCACATAAGTTAATTGGTGAAGGAACTATTAATTTAAGGGTACAACGAACACCAGCAGAATTATCATCAGTATATTCACTAAAAGATGCAATACTATAATCTTTTACTTCCAAATTATAATATTCTCTATCATTGTTTATAAACTCCATAAAATCAAGAATTATATGTAAAGCGGTATCTTGTACATCTAATACTGTTAAATCGCTGGAAACAAAGCCTAATACATCTATATTCAATCTTAAAGTTAATATACCTTCTACTATTTGGTTTTCCAATAGACTTTCACTATCAATAATAAATTGGTAATATTTTGTATTATTCTGGTCATTGATATTTATTTGTCTTTTGTAACCCACATAATTTACAGCTTTATGTTGTTTTGCTGTATTCATTAAATATGTAATTAATTCTGAAATCATATTTATATCATTTTTAATATAAACATTTGAAATAAAAAAAGGGAACTATTTAAAGTTCCCTTCATATTATACACTTATTAAACTTAATTTAGTTGGATTTTCTCCAGATGGGTCATAACCATTTATTTGAATAACCTTATATAAA
>Ga0233379_1000044_pt1 | contig 17620 bp, 14 predicted proteins | sample ElkDunMinimDraft_8_FD_180679 | JGI IMG/M metagenome (GOLD analysis project Ga0233379, IMG submission 180679) | Fecal eukaryotic communites from dung pellets of Tule Elk in California, USA - Elk Dung F1 | ecosystem: Host-associated > Mammals > Digestive system > Large intestine > Fecal | place...
ACTGGAATTATTAAATCGTATGATTTTTGAAAATAGTTTAAAGCTTGATGGTATACATCTTGATTTAAATAAATTGTGCCAATATGTTGGAATACTATTGCTTTAATCTCATTTGAATTAATTTGTTCTACAAATTCCTTTAGTTCATTGACAGCATTTATTGCCTTATCATATTGTTTAGTTTTAATGTACAAAGCTGATAGTTGAATATAGGCTGAACAGTATAATTGTTCATTACTGCTAGGAGTATCTAGTAAACTTAAAGCCTTTTCTATATAAGTTAATGAATCTTCATAATAAAGCAGCTTCATAGATATATTCGATAAATTCAAATAAATGCTAGTTATATCTCCATTTTGATCATCCCATAAATCTAGCATTTTTTTGCCCGCTAAATAACTTTCCTGAAAATTTTCCTTTATAAATCTACTCTGCATCACATAGTAATAATAATAAAGCTGAAACTCTGTAGAACAATCTTCTATGTTATCTATCGGTAAAAACATAGATAAATAATCATTTTCAATAGCGAATGCTTTGTTAAGAATACCTCGTTTAAAATAATAAACTGACTCTAACATATATTTAGAGCTTTCTTGCTCAATCGACTCAATTGGATGCTTTAACAACTTTATTAGATCTTCCGCCTCATCAAAATCATTTTTGAAAACAGCTTCAAATAGTCGTTGAATTTTCTGCCCAGTCTCTTCATTAGCTTTATCCCAATTCAACAAATATGAAATCGGGACATCCATATTTTCTGACATTAGAAAAAGAACATCATTACTAGCTTGGTATTTACCAGTTTCTATATTTCCTAGATGTGAGCTGGATACATGTATTGATTTAGCTAGTTCCAATTGTGTTTTATTACTCTTTTTCCTTGTATAAGCGATTCTACGACCAAGATGTAATTCCACTACATATATCACCTCATTTCGCATATATGTTAATACCATTATACATATATTGTAAACTTTATGTAAATCTGTATTTTAAATACAATAGTTTGATTAAAAAACATAATTTTTTGTATATTTTTCCCCTTATCCTTGTTTATCGGTTTTTAACTCATATAATTTGACTAGCAATAAACCATGAAACATTTGCAATTTATATTGTGGATTATCTATCTACTAGTAGAGAGATTTGGAGATAACTGTTGCTTTTAAGGAACGAAGAATTTTAAAGAAGTTTTTCTTTATATCTATACAATTGGAACACTGTTTTAAAAGTATAGATAGATTTTGAGATATACACACTTGATATAAAAGGTTATAAATATCTTTTCCCGCTTATAGAAATATATATTTATTTCGTTTATTGGGAAAGTGATTGATTCCTAATAGAAAATGCCTTTACACTTAATAATCTTTTGATCTTCACTTCATCCTGTATTATTAATGAAAAAATTTTTTCTCATGCTGCTTTTCATTTGGTTTAACTGTGGAACAACGAGGTGGAGCCTTAGTAGCTGGTTCAACACCATTTATCCAAATAGTAGTTGATGTGGTTCTGTGGAATAAATTCTATCGTTCCAATTACTTAGTTTTTATTACTAGGCAATAACAGATTATAACGAATCCCATCTTTGGCGTATGAATCATTATACAAATTATCTTTCTCACATAAACATTCCCATGTTTGTTCAAATAGCTTTTGTTGTTTGTCGTTTTGACTATTTCAAACATAGTTCCTATTTACCTTGCTATATCAATTACAAAAAAGAACTCTTGACAAGTAAATCCCCTCAAGGACAAACGAAAAGAGTTCTTCTTTCAATAAATTAACTATCGCCTACTGGTGTTTCAGGTGGTACCTCAGGTGTAGGACAATCTTTTTTTGGTCCTTTATGACCTTTATGACCGCATTTACCACCACCACCATGGTGACCACCACCACGGTGACCACCGCCATTCATTGTCAAGCTAACATCAAGAACCTCAAGTAATGGACTATTCCAATCTTTCTTCATTTGTATTCACCTCCTTTCAAAAGGCAATCTAGCGTATCCTACTGTTATTGAAAGTATTATTGAAACACTTCCAACTGTTTTCCTAGCAACTTACTAAACACTTTATTTTTTTCTTGTGAAAGTTGATAGAATCCACCTTGCTGAATAACTTTTCCTTCATCCAAAACAATCACTTGATTGGCATTCCGTATCGTTGATAAGCGATGTGCAATAACAATAATCGTCATCTTACCTTTTAAACGATCAAGTGCTTCTTGAATTTCCGATTCACTTTCTGTATCAAGAGCACTTGTAGCTTCATCCAATACTAATATAGATGGCTTCCTTAAAATAGCTCTCGCCAATACAATTCGTTGACGTTCCCCACCTGACAGCTTAATTCCTCGATCACCGATGATGGCATCAATTCCATTGGGTAACTTTCCAACAAATTCAGCAGCAGAAGCAAACGTTAAAGCTTCCCACATTTCTTCATCTGTAGCATCTGGTTTAACAAGTAAGAGATTTTCTCGTATACTTGCATTAAATAAAAAAGGATCTTGCGGAACATAGCTTAACGATCTTCTTAGCGATAAAACATTTTCCTTCGATAACGGCACACCATCTATCAAGACTTGACCGTCTTCAGGTTCATTTAAACCCATCAATAAATCGATTAATGTACTTTTCCCAGCCCCAGATCGTCCTACAAAAGCAGTCATTTCATTTGCAAGAATTGTAATGTTTATATTTTTCAACGCGTATCTTGGTTCATTTTTAATATATCTAAACTGAACATCACGGCATTCAATCTCTGAGTACAAACTTAATGGTTCAATATGCTCAAAATCCACCTTGTGAAATTCTGCATACAGCTTACACTCTTCTTGTATGGACTTCACCGCTTTAAATGAAGGCAATGTAGTAGCGATATCTTCTAAAGAACCTTGAATACCTGCAACTCTTGGCCATAGTCTTCCGAAAATAACTATTATTAGCAGCAATTGAGCCGCTTGCGCTTGAAACAAATTTAACGCAACAAATATGAAAACGGCAATAAAAAAAGAAGAAGCACATTTATAATAAAGTTGTGATCGTGTTCGAACTTTTGTATATTCTATTTGTTCATTCACCATATCTTCTGTAATGGAATGAAACCAATCTAACCTTGACTGCTCCAAGGAATTACTTTTAATATCTTTTATGCCATTCAATTGATCCGTCATTCCCGCCAAAAAGGACCTTCCTAATTCATAATTTCGATTCCCTAATGCTAAAGAAAATTTCAAAAACTTGCGGTTTAAAAATACTAACAATAACCCGCTTATTAACACAAAAAATGTAATATTAGGTGCTAAGTAAAAAGCTAGTAGGATTTGAATAAACGTAAAAATAAGCGACCCGATAAATTGTAGAAATGAACTCGTTCCGCCACTCGCCTTTGCAACCTCGGTTAATACGAGATTAATTAAATCCGACTTTCTGTTTTTAATGAAAAAATCCCATTTTGCATGTAAAATCGCTGTATACGTCTCACTACGAATTTGCCGTAAAAATCCAGTTTGGATAATCATGTTTCTAATGGTAATTTTTCTATTTAATAGATTAGTACTAACAACTACTAAAAGATAGATAGTCAATATGATAGGTAAAACAATCGAATTAGGTATATCTTCAAAAAAACGTAAAAATTCGAAATATGAATTGTTCGCAAGACCGAAATCAACCAGTCCACTCATATTAATCATTGGAATTAAGAGTAGAATGCCCACACTTTCTAATAGTCCAACAAAAGTCATAGCTATCATATTTATATATAAGCTTGCCCCCGCATATGAATGGATTTGTTTGACAAAATAGATGATATCCTTCATTTCAATGTCCCCCTAGAATAAAACAGGCTTTCGTATCTTTCTCCATGCCCACAACAATGGTCGTAATGGATAGTATAATAAGTGCATCTTTTTTGGTAAGGGTAAAAGTGCTACATCCTCCGGAAATGGATGCATTAAGCTTAAAAAATAACCCAATTTTTGTTGTATCGACATTAAATGGATGACGTGTCGCTGATGATGTACTGCCACATCCTTCGGTAAAGGATTATTATGTAAATTCACCATTTGTTCCAAATAAAAAATCGCCTCTTGCGCTAGTCGATAAGGTCGATTCCTTTTTATGAACTGATTCATTTCTATTGATAAGGAGACACCTAAAAGCTGATTAGCTAATAGTATTGCTTGACCAGCCATTTGAGTTTGATAGTTCTGTTTAAATAAACTAGTAATCAGTTCCCAATTTAACGGTTGTTTCAATATTTGCTGTATATCATCTAACCATCTTAATCGGGACCATCCATGTCTAGCTCCATGGACAACAAGAAAATGAAATAGATCCTCACATCCTAAATAATAAACTGGGAACTGAGTAATAGAGCTAACTCTTTTTCTCTTCCATAAATCGTGAAAACTCGTTTCTTTTCCAGGCCCTGGATGCAATCGCCAATGAATCTCTAATTTCATCTGTTTCAACGGATGATAATATGTCACATGATGATGCCGCCATTTCCAATCATTTAAAACTGTTTCAATATAATCATCTTTTTCATATCCTTGTTCAACCAGAATCGTTTCAGCTTCATCTAACTTCTCCATTGGTATGAGGAAATCTAAATCTCCTGAAGTTCTGTGAGAGATGCTTCCATATAAATCTTGAGCTACTACCGGTCCTTTTAAAAAAATCGTATCAATATCTTTTTTAGCAAATAGTCTACTGACTAGTTCCATTTCTCCAGATAGTTGAAGCATTAAAAGTGTATTACGCCTATATAAGTGCATTAACTGGTCTTTTATATATGATGGAATAAATTGAATTTTTTCTTCTTTACATTTTAAATGAAGTCTTGGATGTAAACGATGATGCATCACATATCGTAAGAATAAATCCCAATCTAAATCTGAAGTTTTATATTGCGAAAAGCCTTTACTTGAATCTGCTTTTATAAGATTTAAAATCAAACGAACTTCCCTTGGTATATTTTCAATATTCAATAAATTATCCATATCGTTCACCTTTACGATTAATACTAGTTAGATCGTTAGCAAATGTGGCAACGACCGTAAACTTTTCCATACCTTCCTTACCAGAAAGATAATAAGTTCCACTACGGAGCCAGGCATGTGCGATCAATCCTGTTACATCTTTTGCAGTTCCTAAATAAATCGTACTATCAATTCCTCTTCTTTCAAGCATTTTCATACCAGCAATTGCTTTAACGAGGCATTCTGACTCCCAAAAGGCATACTTACTAGCCATATGCATCGCACTTGAAATATTACGTAAAATTATTCTATTATTCCCATTAACAAAATATGGAGTTTCAGACATTTGCTTCCCTAATATTGCAGCAACTTTAGAAAAATCTCTACTTTTCCAATAGCGTGCCCAAGCTAATGTGAAGTAAGCTTCAAATAAGAGGCATTTCAACTTGTTATCCATTTTTACAAAATTACTAAACCTGCGTATAAACAATCGCAATTCCTCCTAACAAGCAATTCAAACAGATGACACAATTATTTTATTTGAATAAGCTCTTCCTCCAATAGCTGCTGAAGAAATGATGTTACTTGTTCTTCACAGGCTTTTTCCGGTACTTGATAGATTGATAGAAGTGCTGAAACAATTTCATTAATAGCAATCGGTTCCTTAATTAAGTCCCAAATCTCTCCACCAATTTGACCTAAATTATAATACTTGCCATTTTGAATGCTAAGCATGACTTTCTCTCCATCCATATCACTAACAATAAATCCTTCAACTTGACTAATAACTTGATCCAAAGTTAAAGAAGTTGTCATCATACTGTTACCTCCTTTTTAATTGTAGAAATAATCAATTCTGCTAATTCATTAGCTGTAAATGATGAAATAGGTCTATTTAATTCGTAAAACGGTATTTTATTTACCATTTTAGCTGAAGTCTGAAAATGCCATTCCACTAATCCTAATCCTGAAAGAAAAAAGTTACGATATGTATGATAATAGAGTAAATGAAACCGCTCCATTTTAGGCACTTCTCTAATTGAAATCTGATTCTCATCTGTTTTATTCAATTCAAAAATGCCAGCAAGCGGCAAACTTCTTTCTGAAAATTGTTCTCTAACAGGAACTGTAAACTTAGTTTCCCGTTCAAAAATTGGTGTGAATTGTTCAGAATTCATGCCATATTCATTCAAGCTTTCTAGCCAAAGCTTTTGCTGGGGATAGGCCGGTGTAGCTAAAGGTTCATTTTTATCATTAAACGTAATTGGAATGACATCATCACTTAAAAGCTTATAGCCTTTTGTCAAAAATGCCTTAGCTAAAGTCGATTTGCCGGCACCTGAGTCTCCCACTATTGCATACGCTTTCCCATCAATCTCTATTGCACTTCCGTGTAATGGAAGGATTTTTCGTTGCATTAAAATTGCACCCATGCATGAACCAAGTATATATAAGCGCAAATAATCGTCATGAGTATTTGCGAATGGAGATACTAGAATTTCATTTCCATTTTTGATAAGAATTGTTGCTTTCTTTGGAACTTGAAACATAATAAAATTTGAATTAATTACAAAGTTACTATTAGAAATTGAATATTCTGTCCAATGTTGATTTAAATCAGATTTTTTAACAAATACATCAATTAATTTTTCTTTTTCATAATTAGTGGATAATAGCTCTGGTAAAAATATTTCACTTGTAATTTTTAATCCAAAAGCTTTATATACAAATTTTTGTTCTCCAAAAAGCATATGATTTCCTCCGTTAATAATGTGGATAATAAGCACAATACTGTAGCTAGTTGTTGAATTCTCTCTAAGACAAAAACCTTTATACAAAACTTATGTATAAAGGTTTTATCTTAATCTTAACAAGCTAAGTAGATTTTTTAACTGGTGTGAACCTGATCATGTTCAGGAGCATCCGGGTCCGGTTGCACAGCATCAGGTGTTCTAATACCTGGTCCTGCCATTGTCATACCGATATTAAGTACATCTAATTCGGGTTTTATCCATTTTTTCATTTTTTCACCCCCTTTCAAGAAAAAGTCTTTAGAAATTTAGCCACAATAAGTGCTCTCATCATTATTTTGAATTCTGGTTCGAATATAAATTGTGGAGACGGCAAATTTTGATGAGTCGATAGTGTTTTTTTTATATTTTCTAAGTTTAAATAATTCTCTACTGTAGCATTATTAGTTAGACTTTGTACATCATTTATGAAAGCATTCCAATGTGTCTCCATTCTTTTGATCCCATCGGTTCCTTGTATCCCTCTTACTTTTTGATTTAATCTAACTTGATCAGGCAAATAGCCTTTAGTCGATCTTCTAATAAGTGAGCGATCCATTCCATTTTGGACATATTGTTCTTCAGGAACTGCTAAACAGAAATTAATTACTCGTAGATCGTTTGTTGGATCTCTATCCCATAATTTATAACGTAAAGACAATTTTGTTCCTGTTGAACCATTAATATTCCAATAGGTTAAATTTTCAAAATGTTTCAATCTAGCTTCATAGATATCAAATATCATAAATGATAAATAATCCATCTGATGTTGTTTAATTTTTTCGTTAACACCCATTTTTTTAGCAAAGTCATGATTGATTAGTAGAGGAAATTCATCTGGATCTATTTTAAATCCTCTATTAAATAGACGAGGAAAGGCTTTTCTTTTCACTACCGTCTTAACTCTTGACTTATTTACACCTATATTTTTACTGAATAAATCTATTTCTTTATACCAGCGTATTAACTTCATTTTTTTCAAAAGAGTAGCTTGAAAGTCAAATGCTGGCCCCCAAGAAATTGTCCAATTTCCTCGAGCTCCATATAGTAATATTCCAGTGTTATTTTTAGAAGCTTCTTCATATACACCTTTAAACCAATAGGAATTTTCGAAAAATTTATACGGCATTTCATATATATCAAGCCAATCATCAATTTCTGTATAAGGACTTTTTCCTTCAAAACTCATAAAATTAGTTTGTATATTTCCAACATAATTAACTGTGGACTGTATAAAAGGTGTTTCATCTGCTAAACGATGTTTTGGAGTCCAATCTTCAAAATCATTTAAAGGTACATAGCTATATGTATGTAGCTGTTTGTTTTTTAATCTTAAATGTTTTGCAGCAAAACTAACTACAGAACCCGAATCTAGTCCTCCACTTAAATGCGCTCCGACATTTCGGTTAGTTCTTGTTCGATCAACAACCGCCCTCTGAAATACATGTTGAAAGGCTTCTTCATATTCTTCATTAGTTTTTAGCCTTAACTTAGGACCAGGTTCCACTTTTACATATTGAGTCAATGATAGCTTACCATTTTTAATTGTGACCGAATGAGAAGGCGGTACTTGTTCAATATTGTGATAAGGAGTCATAGTTGCTTCTACTGTTTCATGCATTCCGGGAATAGCTAAATACTCAGCTAACCATTGTTCATTTAATTTTCTACTTACATAAGGCAATCTGAACATAGGTTTTATTATTGTACAAAAAGCAAACTTACCTTGATTGTGTGTATAATAAAGTGTTCTTGTTCCAGAAAAATCCCTTGCACCGAAAAGCATTTGATTTCTTTCATCCCAAATAATAAATGCAAAATCACCTATTAAATATTTAGGTGATTCCTCACCCCATTTACAGTAGGCTAATAAAATTAATTGACTATCAGGCATACTTTTTCTTAAATCATGTTCGACATGTAAAAGGTCAAAAAGTTCCTTTCGATTATCAATAATAGCATCAGCAGTAATAACTAACTTTCGTTCGCTATCATAAAATGGAAGTTGTTCATCAATAGATTCAGGTGTGATCCATTGTGCATGGCAACCAAGAAAAACATTGTCTCTTTGCCATACTTGAATGGCATCAGCAGGAAACTGACTAAATCCATCCATCATTCTACTAATATGATCAGGTTGAACTGGCTCTTTATTGGCATAGATACAAGCAATTGCACTCATGATAATTTCTCCGATTCCTTAAAATTAAGTCTGTAAATATTACACACCCTAATTCGTTCTCCATTAAGAACATATACTATTTATTAATTCATAACCATAATTATAAATCCTCACTATTCGACAACACTTAAATTCTACTTTTTGAAGAACTAACTCCTATTGTTTTATAGACATTTTTTCCCATTCTTGTTTTTATTGACTGTTGTTTTTTGTCGATAAACTTTACCATTTGATGATACATAGTATTTATCACATGAGACGAAAGAAGCGTGAAGAAACCAAATTAATAAATATGAGAACAATCATCAATAGTTATTATTTCTTAATTTGGATAATCTTGCTCTAATAAACTATTTACCGCTTCTCACAAGAAGACTTTTCTTTTATAAGAAGTAATTATTTTAATTCTATTTGAATTACTCTTTACTATGAACAACAACTATAATCATCTCTATATATAATATTCATAGGATTACCACAAAATATTGCGATTGATAACGATACAAATTAATATGTTATGTGGCTGATTGTTTTACTTTATTTTCAACGGCAACTAATGTCCCTTTATTAATTTTGTAGATAATATCACAATTTTCAATTGTGCTTAAACGATGGGCGATAATGATTAATGTCTTTGCTCCTTTTAATCCATCAATAGCTGTCATAATTTCTTTTTCTGTTTCATGATCAAGTGCCGAAGTAGCTTCATCCATAAATAAGATTTCTGGATTATGATATAAAGCACGAGCGATTCCAATTCGCTGCCTTTGTCCTCCCGACAATCTTACGCCTCGTTCACCTACTGTTGTATCTAATTGATCAGGTAACGATTTTACAAATTCTTTTAAATTCGCTTGTTCTAACGCCCTCCATATTTCCTCATCATTAATACAGAATGATGAATAGCCAAAAGCAACATTGTTTCGAATCGTATCGTCTGACAGGAAGATAGTCTGTGGAATATATCCTATTTTTTGCCGCCATAATCCAATTTGTTCCACTAAATTCTTTTGATCAACTAATACTTCACCTTTTTCTGGATTTAGTAAGCCTAAGATTATATCAATGATTGTGGTTTTTCCGGCACCTGATTCTCCTATAAAAGCTACTGATTTTCCAATTGGAATAGACAATGATACCTCTTTTATTGAATTTTCCTTTTGATTTGGATATCTGTAGGACACATTCCTTAATTTGATTGAATCATTAAAAACTCGACTATCTGAAACATCAAACCTTAAATTCTCAACCTTTTCAGAAAATTGGTCTTTATTTGTAAATAGATCTTCATATAAAACATTTAAAGCAGGTTGACTATATTTAATGGTAGTAATTAATGCCATAATCCGAGTGATAGAAGGCATTAATCGAAAAGCCGCCATTGCAAAAAGAGCCATAGTTGAAATTAAATTTGTAGTATCATTTCCTTGGAATACAATTATCAACATTGTAATCAAGACAGTCGCGACTAAAACTGTCTCAATAAAAGCCCGTGGAACAAGATCGAGCATCTTCATGAAACGGCTATTTCTGACTCCGATTAAACTGTGTTTTCGATAGGAATCAATGAAAAATCCCTCTTTCCCTGATACTTTCACTTCCTTACTAGCTCCTAACCCTTGATTGACCCATTTAATCTTTTCAGCATTAACCAATTGCAGTTCTGTTCCTAAACGGCTAATTTCCCGCTTGAACAATTTAAAAAACAGAAAAATACTACTTCCTAATAAAAAAGCAGCAACAAATGTTGCTGTTGGTGCAGAAGCTATAAGTAAGAATAAAATACAGACAGTAATCAAAACTTCAGTAAATAATTGAAAAGATGATAAGACAATTCCTTGAAAAACAGTGGAAACCTCTGTATTTACATTACGTAGCAATTCAGCCGTGTTTCTTTGTAAATGAAATGTATAAGGCTTTGTTAAATACTCTCCAAATAACTGAGTTGAAAGCTTTACTTGTTGGTTTAAAACAATTCGATATTGCATGTAGTTGTAAAAAAGTAAGTACAAATTTTTAAATATAAAGACTAATAGTAATAAAACGACTGCAAAAACAATAAATGCCGTAGTTGATTGGAAATTTAAAACCGCATATAATGTAGATAAAAATCCTTGTTCTTGGATAATTGTTGGGTTTGTTATAACTCCTACAAAAGGAACAATTATACCAATGCTCATCGTTTCAAAAACCGCTGCAACGATCATCATGAAAAAAATAAGTAATAACTTATTTTTTTCATTTTTATTAAACAGCATTAAAACTTTCTTCATTGAATCTTTCAATGACTTTGCACCTCTTTTATAAAAGCTACCAATTTAGTAATGTTATATCCTTACAATTACGGTTTAATTCATTTTCTCGTAGTAAATTATGCATCAATTTTCCTTGTAAATTTACATCAGTTATAACTCTTTTTACAGCTTCATATAGTTTTACTTCATCAACTTTTACAATTAACCCCGTTTTATCATGTATTATTTGTTCAGAAACTCCAGTAAAGTTTGTAGAAATGATTGGTTTATTAAAACATTTTGCTTCGGTGAGAGTAATGCAATAACCTTCGTGTCTAGATGGTTGAACATACACATCACATTGTTCCATATATGGATATGGATTTGGTTCTGAACCTAGTAAGAAAAAGTGGGTTTCTAGGTTATTCTCTGCAATTAATCTTTCATACTCATTTCGAGCGTTTCCATCACCTACACAATACCATCTAACATTATGGCCATCTTTAATAAGTCTTGCTAGTACCTTTATAGCTAAATCTTGCCCTTTTTCAATAGATAATCTTCCAACAGTAAGTATTCTAATTCCTGAAAAATTGTCTTTAAAACCTATACCATCTTTGGATTGCTTTAATATTTGTTCCGGAGAAATCATATTTAAAAATACACTAGTTTTGTTTTTAACAGATGGAACTGCTTTTATCAATTTCCTTTTTGCTTCTTCTGAAACAACGTGTATTTTATCAAAGTTTCTATATATTTTTTTGGCATACCCTTTATCAATTCCGAATTTTTCCACATCAAAGTGTATCCATTGTATTTTCCTTTTAGCATTGATTTTATGTACAACAAAAAAGCTTATGAAATCCATTGGACCAGCATAAGCTACAGCTATATCGTATTCTTTTTTTATTATTGAAACAGTTTTAGTTACATATTTAAAATAATAATTTTTATTTTTAGTAAGCTTGGAAATCATGTACACCAATATAAGATTTATTCCCTTTATAAAATTGCCTTCTCGAATCATTTTTTTAGCAACAGTTTTTGGAGGTAAATTCAATTTATTTTTCAAATATTTATATTGCTCAACAAATTGTATGGTAACATTTGGAGGAATTTGATTAAGAAAACCCCCATATTCCTCTAGCATCAAAATTGTTATATCATATTCATCAGTTGACATTTGATTAATCATATTTAGCAATGCTTTTTCAGTACCTCCTACATTCATATTAATAACCATAAATAGGATTGTTTTCTTCATTTAATATGCACTCTTTCATCCAATTAGTTGATAAAATTTCTCTATTTCTTCAATATTTCCTTTCTTCTCGTGTTTTAAATAATTTATTATTTCTTCTCTTAAATTTTGATCCTCAATTAACCGTATTATTCCATTAAAAACAGCGTCCCCATTCACATCTACAACTAATCCATTTTTTTCATGAATCATTTGGTTAAAAACAGCATCGAATCTTGTAGTAACTACAGGTATGTTTAACATTCTAGCTTCAGCTATTGCCAGACCAAAACCTTCAAACCTTGAGGTCTGCACATAAATATCCGCATTTTTTATATAGGGATACGGGTTACTTTTTACACCTAACAATATAAAATGTTCTTCTAAATTATATTTTTGAATGTATTGTTTAATCTCGCTTTCTAACGGTCCTTTTCCTAACACATACCATTTAAATATATAGCCCTTCTCTTTAAGTTTCCTACAGGCATCTAATGCAATATCATATCCTTTTTGATTAGCAAGTCTTCCAATGGTTAAAAGTTTAATTCCATCAAATTGATCATACTCTATTGTATTAAGTTGCGCCATTTCAGTAATAAATTTTGGATTATTTATATCATAGATAACTTTTATTTTTTTTGAGAATTCGGGATAAGTCGTAGCGAAAATTTCTTTTGTTGTATCAGATACTGCAATAATATTATTATATTTTTTATAAAAATTTCTCTGAAACTGCTTCTCTAAACCCTCCAAATTGTAACTTACATTTACCCAAGCAACCTTCTTTTTTGCTCTCACTTTACTCGCAACATAAAACGTAGGAATACTTTGTGCATAACTAATTGCAATATCATAATCATTCGGATTTTCTTCTATGACATTAGACGTATATTCCCAATAAAATCTTGCTTTTTCAACATTTTTATAATTACCTTTTCGAATTTTCAATGTGAATTTAATCCTTGATATAAGCATTTTAAAACTAAATTTTTTTATAGAATATAATATAGCATTTAATATATTCAAATTAGTAAAATGACTATATTTCATTGGCTTTAAAATATTTACTTCTTTAGGAACTAATTTTTGTAGCTCTCCCCCGTGGCTGAAAAGCATGAGATCAACTTGATATTGAGAGTAATCCAACAGTGATAAAAGTGTAACTAAGCTTTTCTCAGCACCAGCACAGTTTAAGGAATCTATTACAAATAATAATCTTTTTTTCATTTTAATTTCCTTTTTAGAATTTTATTTTCAATTAATATATTATTACAAATAAAATAAGAAAACAGTTGAAATATGAGGTATTTAACTTCTCAATACGTTTCATCATGAGGAATTGGGTTTACTATTCCAACCTAGCCTTCTTCATTATTTTTATTTTTTCTTCACGAGCACAATTGCCATAAAAAACAATATTTGATTTTAATACACCATTTTTAGTAATATACGGTTCTAGTTTTTTTCATACGCTTTCCGCTATTCCATATTTACCTAAATCATTATTATCATTATATAATCTTCCACTACCATAACGTATAGTTTTGTATTTGGAACTCTCCTCTCAACTTCGCTCCAAATCTTTACAATTTTTTCAAGTTGTCTCACCACAGTAACAAATAATATTCTCTTTTTTAATAGTTTGCTCAACATTGTACAACGATAAATCTATTGCATTATAAATATAACGAGTCTTATGGGGGATAGGGAGCTAAAAATAATTATCTCTAATCCCTTGTAAATGTTTTGAAGGTAATAAGCGATTGACCAAATCATGAACTCGGTTCCACCCATACCAATATTTCCTGTTTTAGATGGGTCTCTCAAATCAGCATTCTGCTTCTTACTATTATCTAAAAAAACTTATCCTCGTATGATTTATTTATCCCTTCAATAAAAAAATGAAATTAATTTTCTATTAATACCTTATCTAATACTTCCCTTAACTTTGTAGAGGAGGTTCCTTTTGTATACGGTAAATAAACAATATCAACATTTACTTGGTTAAAAAGAAGTTCAAATTGATCCCATTGTGCAGTACCTTTCCAATCATCTCCAACAAACATGGCATTAAACTTCAAATCTTCCCATGCAGAAAATTTATCTCTATTTTCTTGTGGTACTACTTGATCAACATATTTGATTCCTTCAACAATTTCAATCCGCTCTTTGTATGAAATAATAGGCTGTTTATTTTTATATTCTCTTACTAAATCATCTGTACTGACACCTACAATTAAATAATCACATTGTTCCTTTGCTTTTTTTAATATATTTAAATGTCCTACATGAAATAAATCAAAAACACCGGTAGTATATCCTACTTTATACTGCTTCATTTAAAACACTCCTCATCTCATCAAAACATACTTGATAAACCCTTTCAGCTAAATATTTACACGCATACCCATTTTCAAAGGATCCTATTTGATGTAAAAATATCCTTAACTTTCTTCTGTAAACTTCTATATCATAATGATCCACTTCATTAAGTAGCTCCTCTATACTTTTTACACTTATAAAAGGCAACTGTTCTAAATCGAAGTAAAGCTCTCTTTCTTTCTTTGTATAAGTATCTATGTCTGGTACATATAAGAAACATGGTCTATTAGTTAATGCAAAATCAAACATTAGCGAGGAATAATCAGTAATTAATACATCTGAAATAAGTAAAAGCTCCTGAATATCATCATAAGAAGTAACATCAATCATATTCGAACCATATATAAGCTCACTTGATTTATGTATTAAGTGTGGGTGCAATCGCACTAAAACCACCCATTTTCCACCGAATTTCCTTTCTAGTTTTTCTGTTAACTTCAAGTAATCAAGTTTATATACATCAATCTTGTTATCTTTTCTAAAAGTTGGAGCATATAACAATACTTTATTTTCAGACGGAATATTAAGCTTCTTATATAGCTTTTCTTTATTGTTATGATTTTTTCGAATTAATAAATCATTACGTGGTATTCCATACTCAAAAATTTCCCCATCATACCAAAAAGTTCTTTTAAAAATTTCCGTACTTCGTTTACATCCAGACAAAAGTAAATCACACTTAAGTGAATCTTTTTTCGCCATTTTTACATAGTGTTTAGGAAGACTATCTTCTGCATCCTTCTCAATTTGTTTTAATCGAAGAGAACTATGCCAAGTTTGAATGTAATACTGATTTTTTCTTTTAATAAATAAATCCGTTGTTCTAAAGTTTGTAATCACAACTTTAGCTGTACACAATTCATAAAAGTACTTCAAAGACATCATTCTAACTTTTCTAAAATCATCAATTGAATTTTGAGAAGTCAAATCAGTAAATGCCCAAACTAAATCAAATCTGTCCTTAGAGTAATGTTTCAAAATATATTCCGTTATATATTTGGGGTTACAGCTATATTGGCTGCCATAATAGCTATATAACAAAACTTTGTTTTTTTTTATTGGAAGACAATTAAATAGATAAATAATAATTTTGCAAGTCAAATACTTAACTTTATTCACATTTGCACCTCCCTTTTCGTTTATACATGCTCTAATCCGACTGGTTGACTTAACAAATTCAACTTTCTTAATACTTTTCTTATTCCTAAATAAAAGAGATGCATGTACGGATGAATTGAAAATAGAAATAACTGCATCTGAAGATGTTTATCTTCTCTTACCGCAACTTTAAAGTGCTTTAAATCCTTTTTTATATTTGTTTTAATGTCTTTCATATGAACATAACTTGACTCTTTTTTTCTCGACATTAACAGGAGATTATAATGTATCAAACTCGTCTTTAAGATCATCTTATATGATTCATTTAATAACTCAGGATAGTGCTGTTGTAGAAAAAGATGCCTTTCTTTTAAACCTTTTAAAATATCTAAGTTTCTGCTTGAATAATTGGCAACTATACTATCATTCCGCTGGTAATAGTTGTATAAAGGTTTATGTATAATTACAAATTTATTTACACGATGCATAACTTGATGTGCCCAAAAAACATCTTCAAATAAAACCCCTTCTTTAAATGGTATATCTTTAATAAGTTCAGTTTTATATAGCTTTCCCCATGCGAAATTTTTCACCTTTTCATTTATAACAAGTTCAAACATTAATGATTTCTTATTCAATAGGACAGACTCATCTTTTCTAGAAGAATAACGATTGTCTATTAGTCTTTTATTTTCATAGGCATAAAAAAAGGCTGATTGAACAATATCAGCTCGGTAGTACCTATTAGATTGAATCATTAATTCAATCATATTTTTTTCAAGCCAATCGTCACTATCTACAAAGACAATGAATTCTCCGCTTGCAATTTTCATACCAGCATTTCTAGCATCAGATAGTCCACCATTTTTTTTATGAATGACCTTAATTCGATTATCTTTCACTTTATACTTATCAATAATTTTCCCACAATTATCTGGGGAACCGTCATCAACTAGAATTATTTCAAGACTTGTATATGTTTGATTTAATATACTATCTATACAACGATGAATATATTTTTCTACTTTATATATTGGAACAATAACACTCACTATTTCCTCCTGTAACAATCATTGCTCCTCCTCATACTAATTGATATAGTTTTTCTAATTCATTCACATTTTGAAAGTCTTCTCTTTTACAGTTATCAGCTATTGTTGTTCTTAGATGCTGATTCAAATATAAGCTTTCTATTCCGTCTGCAATGTCTTCTATAGAAAGACCACAAATGACCCCATTTATACCATCGATTACTTGACTCCCTGCAGTTGGATAATTTGTTATAAGAACAGGTTTACCTAAAATTTGAGCTTCTCCTACTGTTACTGCCTTTCCTTCATACCTTGAAGGTTGAACGTATAAATCTGTCGCTTTCATAAATGGATATGGATTGAGTTTCTTGCCTAGTAAAAAGAAGGAATTAGACAAATCATTTTCTTCTATTAAACTTTTGATAACTGATTCATCTCCTCCATACCCTACTACATACCAAGCAATCTCTTTATACCCTCGATTTTTCAGCACCTTTAACGCTAAAACAGCTTGATCAATTCCTTTTGCATGAGATAGTCTTGCTACAGTTAAGATTTTAAATCTTGAATCCTGAAGCATTGGATTCATCACCTGTTCAGTTGCCAATTCATGTACTAGTGATGGTGAATTAATATTCTCCATTACCTTTACCTTCAAATTTAAAATA
>Ga0233379_1000045_pt1 | contig 17224 bp, 24 predicted proteins | sample ElkDunMinimDraft_8_FD_180679 | JGI IMG/M metagenome (GOLD analysis project Ga0233379, IMG submission 180679) | Fecal eukaryotic communites from dung pellets of Tule Elk in California, USA - Elk Dung F1 | ecosystem: Host-associated > Mammals > Digestive system > Large intestine > Fecal | place...
TCACTCAGCATCCAGGTATCTCTGAGCCACTTCCCAGCCCTTCTTGGTGATGCCGTACTCGTGGTGATCAGTGGCGTTCCAACCGCCCCAGGACTGCTTGCTTCCACGCTTGCCATTCCACACATAGTGGAACAGATAGCCATTGTCAACCAGCCAATCCAGGTCACTCTTGGTGTACTTGCAACCACAGTTGGCATTCAGGCAGCAGTAGATGATTTCCTTGGTCTTGCGGGAACCAAAGCCATGCAGGATGACGATGGTGTTGGCGATGTCTTTGAAAGCGTATCCCTTGGTTGTCATTTTTGGTTCCTCCTAAGTGTGGGGTGGTCGGGCTTGTGTTACGCACCTTTATCAGGTACACCAATATCATACTATACAAGTTGTCAAAAGTCAAGCATTATTTTCAAGATTTTCAACAACTTGTGAAAAATTTTTCGGGATCAAGAAAATAAAAATAGGATTGATTGCAGCTCAAGGAATTCCTTGAGTCCCCAATCCTATTTTAGAAATGAAAAATAGGTATATTTCCGTGTGGAAATCTTGGGTGGGCTCAATGGTTTACTCCATCAGGTAATGGAAAAATAGGCCTGGATTCTCTTAAAAACGGCCCAAGAAATTCCTTTGATCTGGATCGATTGAGGAACTTTTTGAGGAGAAATCTTGGGGAGCCTTTGAAAGAGATTTTCACAAGGAATTTGTCCTATTTTTAACACTCTTACTACGGAGATAATGAGAAAGTAGGGAGAGGAAGAAGGGCTGAAGGATCAAGTGTTGGAGTTTTACTTCACGGGGTAAACGAAAAATAGGCGAAAAATTCAAGAAATACCTATTTTTGAAATTAAAAATAGGCGAATACATCTTGGGTTTTATCAACACTTTACTTCTAAAGGTAATCGAAAAATAGGTATTTTTCCTCAATAATTGTTGATAAAAATACCTATTTTTATTTTATTCTTTATATAGGTAAATTATAAGAGAAAATAGAAAATATATACTATAATATAAATTTAATATATAAAAGAATAGCCCGTAAAAATAGGATTGATTTTTATTGGAAAAAATACCTATTTTTCGTTTACCTCACGGAGTAATGGATCAAAAAGTTTCAAAATTGCGCCCGTCGGTCTCGCCTATTTTCGGAAATAAAAATAGGTATTCTATGAGAAAATGCGCCTATTTTTATTTTTCCGGGTTGTGGTTGGGATCAATCTTGGAGGGTAACGGCTGCGCCGAAACTCACGGCGTGCCCCCTGGGCTCGGAATTTTTAACTTTTTATCAAGCAAAAACGCAATTTTCATTTATTATAAAGGTAAATGCTTTACTTTTCCGGAAAAATCTACTATAATAGAAAATGAAGCTAAAACACAGGAGGTGGTGAGAGCACGGCATGGCGAGAAAACAAATCACCATAGATGCGCCGAAAAATCCCGTGGTGCGGTTTCGGTTTGACGACGAGCGTCACATCACCTTGGATTTGCGAGGGATCAGAGATCCTCACAACCCAATGCGTGGCCGATTGAACCCATCCCAGGGGTCTCCCAAGAAATTCCTCAGCCCTGAACACCTGCAGTCGCAGATCAATGAATACTACGAATCCTGTATGGGTCCAATGTTTTACAAGGGCGAACTTGTGAAGGGTGACGATGGGCGCATTGTGAAAACTCAAGTCAAGCCATTCACCTTGTCAGGGTTGGCACTGTACTTGGGTATTTCAACGGAGACCTTGAGAAAGTACAAGAAGGGTAGACTTGATTCCATCTTGGATGAGATGAAAGCTGAGACTGATGATCATCCGACTTTCTCAGGAGTTATCCTCAAGGCAAAGCAGACAATCGAAGCCTATGCAGAGGGGCGATTGTACGACAAGGACGGCCAGCGTGGAGCCCAGTTTGTTCTTGACTGTTGCTATGGTTGGGTTTCCCACAAGGAGCAGTCCGATATCGACAAGGCATCTAACGATTCCAAGCTGCGCCGGGAGGAGTTCGACTTGAAGAAACGCTTGATTGATGAGGGTGAGGATGACGACAACTTCACAATCAACATTGTCCGGGGTAGACGCCATGAAGACGAATGAAGCCTTGAAACGGTTCCAAGCAAACCAAAATCTTGCGTACCACATTCTCAGCAAGTATTATCCTACATACGTGCAGGACGAGGACTTGAAACAAGACGCTCTGCTGGGTCTCTGGCAAGCGTGCTTGACCTTTGAGGAAGGAAAAGCCAAGTTCTCAACCTATGCCGGGAAGTGTATCACCAACAGCATACGAATCACGCTGAGGCATCGTAACAAGGTGCCGGAAACGTTGTCTTTGGATCAGCCTATGGGCGGTGGGGACAACTCCCTGCTGTCAGAGGTCATCGAAGACACAAGCTCCTCAATCGACGATGGTATCATTTGCTTCAAGGAGTTCTGGAAAACCTTGACCGACTTGGAGCGGTACTGCGTGCAGATGCGGTTGAAGGGATACAGCCAAGTGGATATCGCCAAGAAGCTTGGTGTGACCCGGTCATACGTCAATCAAATCCTGCGGGAAATGCGAGAAAACTACAACGAATTCAGAAGGGAAGATGAAAATGAGTAACAAGTCCTTGTTAGGGGTGAGAGGCAACGGAAAGCCTGTTACATCGTTCCTCAAACAGATCGGTCAGCGCAATGGCAAAACGCTGGCTGGAGCTATGCTTGAGGCCGCAGCTGAGACTCAAGTGAATCCCCCGGCCACGGCTGAGGAAGCATTTGCGTTCTGCGAGTTGCAGCTCAAGCGATGCAACGTGAACCTGGCCAACGCCAGAGACAGGGGTGACAACCGGGCTGTCGCCAACCTTGAGCGAAAGGTGGCTGTGTATCAGTTCCTGAAAGAACGGTGCCTGGATCAGATGGTTCCCCCTCCGGGTACACGGGATTGCCCCAACTGCCTGACCCATTCCGTTGACATCTTCGGGCACTGCGCTTGCTGCGGCAAGAACTGGTGAGGGGTGATCTCATGAAATGGGTTGGGAAGCTCCTGTGTCGGTTTGGGTGCCACAAGCCTGACATTTACAACCCCGTCGTTGAGAAACGGCAGAAGGGGAAGCACAAGTGGCACAAGAACTATGTTGTATGTGAACGCTGCGGCAAACGGCTGTACAGCTTCACCAAAGGATGGTGACTCCAATGAGCTATTTTGAACCAGATTCCCACCTGTTCTACGGCATGGAGCTGGATGATCAGCAGCAAGCCTTTGTACAGGCCATTAAGAACCCCGAGAAGATCATCGTGTTCTGCAACGCTGTCGCCGGAACGGGCAAGACCACCTTGGCCATGGGTGTAGCGAATATGCTGGTCAAGGACAAACGGACCAACTATGATGGGATCATCTACATTGTCAGCCCCTATGGCGAGGGCAAGCAGGGTTATCTGCCCGGTGGCCAGACGGAGAAGTCTGAGGTGTACTTTGAGCCCGCATACCAGGCCATGATCGAGGTTGGGATGAACCCCAACAGCGACATCTGCACTGAGTCCCTGGCTCAGAAGAAGCGTGGGGATGGGTTTGTCAAGATGATCACCCATACCTACCTGCGTGGGCCCAACATGAAGAACAAGATCGTGATTATCGATGAGGCACAGAACTTCACCGTGCCGGAGCTCAAGAAGACCCTGACCCGGCTTCACGACAACTGCAAGGCCATCGTTGTTGGCCATACGGGCCAGATTGACATCTCTGGGCGGTCTGGCTTCGCTCAGTACATTAAGCACTTTGACGGACAGGAACGGGCTGAGGTGTGTGAGCTCACCACCAACTACCGGGGCTGGCTGTCCCAGTACGCTGATCAGCTGAGGTGAGCTTATGGTACCTGTGAAATTCCCCGAAGCCAACGTGAATCTCCTCCGGCCTAATAACATGACCAAGGAAGAGTGCAGTTCCCTGTGGGTATACACGGACGGGAAGCAGTGCATCAGCTGTTGGAAGCTGAGCTGGAAGCAGCGGATCAAGGCACTGTTGTTCGGTAAAGTCTGGCTGTCGGTTCTGTCCGGCGGCACTCAGCCCCCTGTTTGGCTGGACTGCGACAAGACTGTGTTTGAGGAGGGTTGACGTGCTGAAGATTGTTGAAATCAACCCGGCCTTCAAGGCAAATGTGGAAGCAAATGGGGGCTATTGCCCCTGCTTGATCGAGCAGAACGAGGACACGAAATGTATGTGCAAGGACTTTCGGGATCAGGACATTCCTGGTGAGTGCAACTGCGGACGGTTTACGAAGGTGCTCAGAACGCACTTCGCCAAGATCATCGTTGATGGCACAGCTGAGAAGCCCTACTACAACATTCTGTACTATGATCCCAAGGATGGGCAGTACCATATCGGCTACGGGTCATACAACCTCAACTACGTCTTCAAATGGCTTGAGGACAACTTTGAGATAGACGGTGACCCTGTGTTCGCTGATCCCACACCGCCCTGCAAGCTTGAGAAGGGGTGATTGAATGCCGGTAGTTGACAAGGAGGTAAACCCCCGGTTTGAGGACTTCTTGTTCGACTGGGATTACAAGCAGTATCTCCTTGTCGGTGGCTACGGCTCAAGCAAGTCCTACCACATCGCCCTGAAGATCATACTGAAATGCCTTGAAGAGAAGCGCAAGGTGCTGGTTGTCCGTGAGGTTTTCGATACCATCCGTGAGTCCTGCTTTGACCTGCTTGTTGAGATCTTGGAAGACCTTGAGCTCACAGGCCGGGGCAAGAAGAAGGTTCACTACACCACATCCCCGATGGTCATCAAGTTCCCCAACGGCTCCAGAATCATCTTCAAGGGTATGGACAAGCCTGCAAAGCTCAAGTCCATCAACGGTGTTACAATCGTGTGGCTTGAGGAGTGTTCTGAGATCAAATACGGTGGCTACAAGGAACTGCTTGGCCGTCTGCGTCACCCCACCCTGAGCCTGCATTTCATCCTCTCCACCAATCCGGTTGGCACGGAGAACTGGACATACACCCACTTCTTCAAGCGTATCGATGAGGAAGGAAAAGAGCACGTTGTTCTGGACGATGCACTTCTATATAAAAGAAAAACCATTGTCCGCAAGGGTGTGTACTATCACCACAGCACAGCCGATGACAACCTCTTCCTCCCCAAGGACTACATTAACACCTTGGACGACATGAAAACCTATGACCCTGACCTGTACCGTGTGGCACGGCTTGGTCGTTTCGGTTTGAATGGCAAAAGGGTTCTGCCCCAGTTTATGGTGGCTGAGAGCCATCAGGAAGTCCTCGATGCGGTTGCCCGTATTCCCAGAAAGTTCCGCTTCACTGGTATGGACTTCGGTTTTGAAGAAAGCTACAACGCTGTTGTGAGAATGGCTGTAGATGACCAGGAGAAGGATTTGTACATCTACTGGGAATACTACAAGAACCAGATGACGGACGACAAGACCGCCAAGGAGCTGCAGCGAGAAGGGGTTGACAAAGAGCAGGTCGTTGCGGACTGCGAAGACCCCAAGGCAATTGCCTTCTACCGCCAGAACGGCTTCAGAATGCGTGGTTGTAAGAAGTTCCCCGGATCAAGACTGGCCAACACCAGAAAGGTCAAGCGGTTCCGCAGAATCATCTGTTCCCCCAACTGCCCCAATACCGTCCGTGAGTTGTCCACACTGATCTATGCCAAGGACAAGCAGGACAACATGATCTACGACGAGTTCAATATTGACCCGCACACCTTCTCAGCCATCTGGTACGGGTTGGACACATATGAGGTGGCTGATATCAAACTGATTCCCAGAAATTCCAGGAAAGGAGCATAATGAGGATTGAGAACCGAAAATTTGAGCCTTGATCTCAGCATTCCCAGCAGTCTCATCAAGACTGAGCTTGAGGGTCTGTATGGGACCAACGTGCTCCAGGACATGCGCAATATCATCCAGCTGTACTCCGTGTATGAGGATGGCGCAGAATATGCTGTTGAGGCAAGCAAGGACTATGTCCCCTCCAGCTTGCGGGTCAAAAAGGCAAAATCTCTGCTGAACAAGGAGGTTCGGTTTCTGTTCGCCAAGACCCCGGATTTCTACGTTGATACCCCGGTGACTGACAACAGGGACGAGAACAAGCGGAACAAGGACGCTTCCAACGTGTACAAGCAGCTGATCGATACCGTTCTGGGCAAGAATGGGTTCTCTGCAGCCCTGTTGAAAGCCTGTAAGGACTGCTTCATCGGCAAGCGTGTAGCCCTGATGTTCAACATCGATGAGGCAACCGGCATCCAGATCAGCTTCTCCCCCTCCCTTGAGTTTGTGTATGACGTTGACCCCAACAACGCCAATATCCTCTCCAAGATTGTGGTGTTCTTCAACCTGAACACCGAAAAGGCCAAGAGGGATCAGCGCATCTACAAGAAGAAGTTCTGGATGGAGAACGGCTTTGCCCACTACTCCGAAGCCGTCTATGACGGTATGGGGAATCCTGTGGAGGTCAAGCACGAGAACACCACAACCCGGTTCCCCTTTATCCCTGCTTGGGTTATCGTCAACGACGGCCTGACGGGTGACCTGCTGGGCACCTCTGAGATTGAGGATTTGCAGGACTTTGAAAGCTACTACAGCAAAATGTCCTCCGCAGACTTGGATGCTGAGCGAAAGGGCATGAACCCCATCCGCTGGACCATCGATGCAGACCCCGGTTCCACCAAGAACCTGTCTATTGGCCCTGGAGCCTACTGGGACTTGGCTTCTGACCAGAACCAGGCTCAGGACAAACAGGCACAGGTTGGCGTCCTGGACTCCCCTATGTCCTATTCCGAAGCCCTGAGCACCACGCTGAACCGGATCAAGAATGACATGCATGAGCAGGTCTCCGTCCCCAACGTCAGCCCTGAGGCACTGAAGGGGGTTGTCTCCTCCGGTAAAACGCTGAAGGCCATCTATTGGGATCTGATTGTCCGCTGCGACGAGAAGATGCTGGCTTGGCGTCCTGCACTGGAATTCCTGGCTAAGTGCATCATTGAGGGTGTACGGCTGTACCCCAAGGCTGGGCAGTTCTACATCGATGAGCCCCTGCCTGATACCCCCTACGAAATCCGGGTTGACAACCAGTACTCCCTGCCCGAGGATGAGGCAGAGGAGAAGCAGATTGACCTGGCAGAGGTAACTGCCCTGACCATGTCCAAGAAAGCCTACATGAAGAAGTGGCGTGGCCTGACTGACGATGAGGCTGATGAGGAGCTGCGGCAGATTGCCCTGGAGCGTCAGCTGCTCGAAGACAGCTACAGCGCACCCCCTGGCCAGGAAACTGAGCCTGGGGCAGAGGGTGACGAAGAAGAAGAAGAAGAAGAAGAACTGAAGCCTGAAGCTGAAGAGCTGGCTGAGGATTGAGGTGAGGCAGCTTGGCTAATAAACTGAACCTGAGACCTGCAGAGAAAACCCGGCTGGAGCTCACCAAAACTCAACAGAGGGATATTGAGCGAATGTACAGGCGAATCTCAAAGAAAATCGGGAAGGAAGCAGACAAGCTGCCCAACACTACCTCTGGAGCACTCCGGAAGATGTACCTCAAACGCTTGCAGAAGCAGATCAACTCTGAGCTCACATCCTTGGGTAAAACCTTGGAAGGCACAATCCTCGGGAACATGGAAGCTGTGGCTGAGGCGGTTGTTGGTGACAACATCGCATTTCATAAGACCATCAATCTGACTGTTCAGGGTATGTTCTCCCATGTTCCTGGGGACGTTGTAAAGGCCGTTTCTACAGGACAAGTCTATGAAGGGCGATGGTCACTGAGTCGGTCAATTTGGGGCCATACCTCCAAGACCAAGAAGGATATCAACACAGTCATTGCTGAGGGTATTGCTCAAAACAAGAGTGCGTATGCTATTGCCAAGGATTTGGAAAAGTACGTCAACCCGAATGCAAGAAAGGACTGGGCCTGGTCGAAGGTTTACCCCGGAACAGCTCTCAAAGTTGACTACAATGCCCAGAGACTTGCTCGAACCATGGTCTCCCACGCATATCAACAGTCCTTTGTTAGGACAACTCAGCGGAACCCTTTTGTTACAAAGTACAAATGGAATTCTTCCAACAGTGGAAGGGTTTGTCCCCTTTGTGCGTCCAGGGATGGGGTTTTGTTTGAAAAGGACGAATTGCCCCTGGATCATCCCAACGGTATGTGTACCTACATAGCAGTGATGGATCAACCCATGACAGATATAGCTGATCGAATTGCTGATTGGGCTCTGGGAGGGTCTGATCCTGAACTTAACGATTATGCTGAATATTTGAAAAACTCTTAGGAGGAACAATAATGGTCAACAACACCCCTGTACACACTGTCAAGTGTGACCTGTGCGGCCGTGAGTTTCGTCTCACCAAGGACGTTCTCAAGGAAGAACAGGTGACCCTGCAGAAGGAAGGTATGAAGCCCCATGATGTGACTGCCACCTTCCTGACTTGCCCCATTTGCGGCAAGCGTTACCCCGTCATCGTGGACGATGAGACAACCCTGCCCCTGCTTGAAAAGCTGCAGAAGGTGCTGCTGAAGCAGGTGAAGCAGACAAAGAGAGGGTTCAAGCCCTCCCCCGAGCTGGCCAGAAAACGGCAGCAGCTCAATTGGAAACTGGATTTCAAACGCCAGAAACTGGCGGAGAAATACAATGAGTCTTTTTACCAGTTGGAGGACGGAACCCTGGAACAACTGGATTACCGTTACCATGCACGGTGAGCATGGATATAAAACAAGGAGGACTATCAATGAACAAGGAAGCAGAAACTCATCAGAAAATTGGGCTTCAGTTTTTCGCTGAGCCCGGTGAAGGTGGCGCAGGTGCCGAGGGTGGTTCCACCCAGCAGACTGGCTCTGAGGGTCAGGGCGGTGCTGCTCCTAAAACCTTCACTCAGGAACAGGTCAACGCTATGATGGCCAACGAGAAGCGGACTGCCCGTAGTGCCCTGCTCAAAGAACTTGGCTATGAGGTCAAGGAGGGTACCAAGGCATCTGACATCATTGCTCAGGTCAAGGGTATTCTGGACCAGGGCAAGACCGAACAGCAGCTGGACAAGGAAGCCCGTAGCAAGGCTGAGGGTGACCTGACTGCCGAGAAGGCAAAGGCAGCAAATCTTCAGGCTCAGCTCGATGCTATGAAGGCCGGGGTCAAGGCTGACTACGTTGAGGATGCCATCGCACTGCTGGCTCCCCGTGCTACCGAAGAAAAGCCCCTGTCCAAGCTGCTGGAGGAATCCAAGACCAAGTACCCGGTTTGGTTCGGTGAGAACGCTGGTTCCAGCGGTACTGGTAGTGCCACCAACCCTCCCCGTGGCAAGGGTGGGGAAACTGGCGGTATGGGCAAGAGACTTGCTCAGACCAACGCAGCTCCTGCCAAGAGCAGCTTCTTCAAAACCTAATCTAACAAGGAGGAAACAAACAAATGCTTAATCGTACTGGTATCACCAAGGTAACTGGTGCCGCACCCGTCCAGATTCTGTTCAACGTTCAGAATCAGATGTCCGTGGGCATCAAGCTGGCAAAGGACTTTGCCGGTGCTGTGGTCGAGAATGGCCGCAAAATCGTCAAGGCAGGCACCCCTCTGGCTGGTGACCTGACCAATCGCTCTGTTGCTTTCACCGCAGCCGCAGCAGGCAACGCTGCTGGCGTTCTGCTGCATGACGTGGATGTCACTGACTCCGACGCCAATGCTACCCTGCTGATCTGGGGCTTTGTCAACCTGAACCGGGTTGATGCATCCACCAAGGCTCTGCTGACCACCGAAGTCCAGAATGCTCTGGCTGGCCGGGTTTACTTCCTGGCTGACAACTAATCCAAGAAAGGAGAACAAACAAGATGTCTATTTTCGATCTCATTAAGGCTCCTGAGCTGACCGCCTATTGGGAGGAACACTCCCAGCACCTGCCCCCCTACCTGGGTGAGGAACTGTTCCCTGCTGACAAGAAGCTGGGTCTGAAGCTGGACTGGATCAAGGGTGCCAACGGTCTGCCCGTTGTCCTGAAGCCCTCCGCATTTGACGTGGGTGCTGTTCCCCGTGCCCGTATCGGCTTTGACAAGCTGAGCACTCAGATGCCCTTCTTCAAGGAATCTGCCTACATCGATGAGGAGATGCGCCAGGAGCTGAATATGGTTCTGGAGACCCGCAACCAGGCCTATATCGATGCAATCACCCGTCGTGTGTTCGACGACGAGACCCGGCTGCTGGCTGGTGCCCGTGCACGTCGTGAAGAGATGCGCATGATGGCCCTGACCACTGGTTCCATCGCCATCACTGCCAATGGTCAGAACTACAACTATGACTACGGTATGCCCGAGACCCACAAGGTCAACGCCAAGACTGGCTGGGCTGACCTGGAAAACGCTGATCCCATCGAAGACCTGCGTGCCTGGATGGACCTGGCTGAGGCTGACACCGGCATCCGTCCCACCCGTGGCGTCTGCTCCCGTCAGACTTGGGGTTATCTGCGTAACAACAAGAAGATCATCAAGTCCCTGTTCGTGCTGTCCAACGGCCAGGTGGGTGCCATCTCCGATGCACGTCTGACCCAGTACCTGCTGGACGAGCTGGGTCTGGAGCTGCTCGTTTACTCCAAGCAGTACAAGAACGATGCTGGTGCTGCAACCAAGTTCGTTCCCGATGACACTGTTTCTCTGTTCCCCGTCGGCCAGCTGGGCAAGACCTGGTTTGGTACTACCCCCGAGGAGTCTGACCTGATGGGCAACAAGGTTGCCAACGTTGCCATCACCGACCTGGGTGTGGCCGTCACCACCATCGAAAAGGCTGACCCCGTCAATGTGGAGACCAAGGTCACCATGATCTGCCTGCCCTCCTTTGAGGCTGCTGACAGCGTCATCATCGCTGACGTCTCCGCTGCCTGATCGGAGGTGCCTGAATGGTTAAGATCAAGAAGGGCGACACCGTTCTGACGGTCACCCACGGTGCTTATAAGAATTATTACAAGCACCTCGGCTATGAGCCCGTAGGTGTGGCGCAGACCGCCGAAAATCCCGGTGAGGAGAATACCCACCTCACCGACGATTCTCAGCACTGCGGTGATCCTACTCAGCTGAAAGGCGACGATACCACCGCCGACGAGACGGACGACGAGGAAGTCCCCGAGGATGAGGTGGAAGACGAGCCTGAGCTGTCCGAAATCCCTCTGAGTGAGATGAGCTTCGATCAGCTGTGCGAGTACGCTGATGAGCTGGAACTGAACCACGATGGTATCCGTTCCAAGAAGGAAATGCGGGCACTGATCCGTGAGCACCTGAAGTAAGGGAGGACCAATATGAGCAGCCTGGAAGACCTGAAAATTGTTCTGCGGGAAGATGACGTTCCCTTCTTTACTGACAAGCAGCTGGAGTTCTACCTGCGTGAGAACAAGGGTGACTACCGTGCAACGGCCTACCAGTGCTTGCTCATCAAGGCTGAGAACACGTCTGTTGTGGTCTCTGGCCTGACTGCTGGGGACAGCTCCCAATACTTCCGCAGACTTGCAGCAAAGTATCGCCCATACAACTCCGGGGTTCTGAAGGGGGTCTACTGATGCATAGTGCAGCTTTTCAGCTGAACAAGGTGCGTCGGCTGATCCGAACCCAGGGGAAACCCTTCAAATTCACCAAGCCAGGGAAAAATGAGTTTGGTGAGCCCAACGGTGAGACCGTATCTCATGAAATCAGAGGGGTGTATCACGAAACATCCAGCTATACCTCTGGCCATGTTGCTAAAAGCACAACTGAAGCAACAACCATTCGTCAAAAAGCTCTCCCCATGGTTCTTGCCTTGTGGGAGAGCGTTGGGGAATTACATCATCAGGATATGGTTACCTTCAATGGAAAGCCCTACCGGGTCAACGAGATCAAGAACGTTGCTGAGGCAAACCTGGTTGCGGACATTTCCTTGGAGGAGGTGCAGACCTGATGGCTGCAAAACTCCAACTGGACATTGGTGACCTCACCTCTGGGTTAGGGAAGATTAAGGACAAGACCGACTTGGCCGTGCGTATGCTGGCGGAGCAGGGAGGTCAAAAACTTCAGGACTTTGCTCGGGAAAACCGTAAATGGACTGACCGAACGAGCCATGCCCGGCAGCGGTTGACCGGGGGTGTGGAGTCTATCCCGGTTGGATATCGAATCTATCTTGCCCATGGGGTTGACTACGGTATCTGGCTGGAGCTGGCGCATGAGAAACGATTCAGCATCATACCGCAAGCAATCGAATACGTGGGCACTTTTGAAATTATGCCGGGCTTTGAACGGCTTATGGAAAGGCTGGGAGGTAAATGAGTCAGTGGCAAACTATCTACAGACAGCTGAAGGCTGATGGGATTGATGTATACAGTCCCGGACAGCATCAGGGTGACTGTGTTGCTCCCTATACTGTGTTGAGGGACGCTGGGGTGAACCCTCTGTCGGACTTCTCCAGCTCCCAAGCCCTCTATGAGGTTTTGTGTTATGTTCCTCAGCTGAAGTTCAGCGAACTGGAACCCTACGTGGATCAGGTCAAAACCTCTATGAAAAAACTCTATCCTGCGATTATTCCGACCAACTTCCAGACTCCGTCCTTCCTGGACGATACTGTGAAGGGTCACATGGTCAGCGTACAATATCGCAACAATCGTAAATTATAACAAGGAGGTAAAACAATGGCAAATCCCAAGAAGATCACTGAAATCCCTACCATTGATGTGGTCATGGTCATGATCGAGACTGAGACCGAGTCCTATGTCCTGGACACCGCCAACAAGATTGGCGTTGAACCCCAGATCGAGACCACGGATGCGGTCAAGCTGATTGTCAAGAATCGGCTGATTGCCCAGAAGAATGAGCAGTCCACCATCACTGGTAACAAGATCACCCTGACGGACAACGTCTTTGCCCCTGAGCTGGTCAAGATTCTGCAGGGTGGCACCATCCGCTACTGGACCAGTGCTGAAAAGACTGAGGAGGGTACTGAGGCCACTGCCTTCGGCATCAGCGGTTACACTCCCCCCGTCACTGGCAGCAATGAGAAGGGTCAGGTGTTCAAGCTGCATGCCTTCTCCGCACAGTATGACACTTCCGGTCAGATTGTGCAGTATGAGAAGATCACCTATCCCAACTGCCAGGGTGTTCCCGTGGCTTTCAGCTCTGAGGACGGTGCATTCCGTGCCCCCGAGTACACCATCAACTCTGCTCCCAAGAGCAATGAGGCTCCCTACGACATCCACTATGTCGCCAAGCTGCCTGAGATTGCTTAATTCCTGAAAGGAGAATAAACAATGGATATGTATGCACAAAACAACGTCGGCTATGCAGTTGATCAGCCTATCCCTGTCAACTGTAGTGCTCCTATGGGCGTCACTTCCCTGGCTGATCTCCAGAAGTACGCTGCAGGCACTGTCGTCCGCTTCCCGGACTTCGCAGAGGGTCAGCCCTTTGTTGCTCGTGTGCGCAGACCCAGTATGCTGGTACTGGCGAAGAGCGGCAAAATCCCGAACACTCTGCTGGCAACGGCCAATGAGCTGTTTGCCAAGGGCGGTGCAGGTATGGACGTGGACGACCCCCAGATGCTGGGTAACTTCTACGACACCTGCCGGGTTATCTGCGAAGCAGCCCTGATTCAGCCCACCATGGCTGAGATCGAGTCCGCAGGCATCACCCTGTCCGATGATCAGATCATGGCAATCTTCAACTATACCCAGACGGGTGTGAAGGCTCTCCAGTCTTTTCGTAAAGAGTAAAGAAGTCTTGAATCTGCTTGGGGTAGCATCCAAATATGGGTGCCGCCCCAGCACCCTTATGGACATAGTTGACTCTTATACCGCATACTGTTTCGATGAGGCTTGTGCATACATACTTTCTCGAATTGAGGAAGGGGATACACCTGTATTCAAGGTCCATTACAAGTCCTTTGCAGATATGTACAAGAACTATGGGAAATGAGGAGGTGAGAGTCTATGGCCGTTGATGTTGGTTCTGCTATTGGTTACCTGGACATTGACATATCCGGGTTTTTGTCTGGGTTGGAAACGGCTCTGAACCAAACTGAATCGTCAAAAAACAAAATTGAAGCCCTTGGCGGAAAAATTTCTGGCGTGGGTGACAAGTTCCAGTCTGCTGGGAAATCTCTCACCAAGAATGTTACAGTCCCCCTTGTGGCTATTGGTACTGCCGGACTGAAAGTTGCTACTGACTTCGAGAAGGCAATGTCTGAGGTCAGTGCTATAACAGGAGAAGTTGCCGGAGAAACGGGCAGTCAATTTGAAGCCCTGAGGGACACTGCCATTGAGCTTGGAGCAACCACCGCTTTTAGTGCAACTGAGGTTGCGGGAGCAATGACTGAGATGGCCAAAGCTGGTTGGACAGCAGATGACATCATTTCAGGCATGGGTGGTGTACTTGATGCTGCTGCCGCTTCTGGAGAGGGTCTTGCCAGCGTATCCACTATTGTAGCTGACGCCATAACTGGATTTGGCCTCACTGCGGGTGATTCTGCTATGGTCGCTGACTTGCTGACTCAGGCTGCTAACAGCGGCACGATTGGCATCAATGATTTGGGTGAGTCCTTCAAATATATCGCCCCTGTAGCTCAGTCTATGAACCTGAGTATTACAGACGTGACTACCGCTTTGTCGGTTATGTCTATGGCTGGTATTAAGGGTTCCCAGGCTGGTACCAGCTTGAGAACTACTCTGACCAACTTGGTCAAGCCCACAGATGCCATAGCCACCGCAATGGACGAGCTTGGCATAGAGGTTACCAACTCTGATGGAACAATGAAGTCCTTGGACAGCATTGTAGGAGTTCTTCGGGACTCCTTCTCCGGGCTGACAGACGAACAGAAAGCCTACTATGCAGCGACGTTAGCCGGCAAGGAAGGCATGTCTGGCCTGTTAGCTTTGCTCAGCCTCACAGAGGAAGAGTACAATGAGGTTGCCTCAAGCATGGAAAATTGCACAGATGTAGCTAAAAATACCGCATCTGTTATGCAGGACAATCTCCAGTCCAAATTGGAACAGCTGATGGGTGCCCTGGAAAGCCTTGCCATCATCCTGGCGGACAACGTCATCCCGGCCTTCACTGCTTTCGTTGAGTGGCTCACAGGGTTGATTGAGGGTTTTGCTGAGCTCAGCCCCGGTGCTCAAAAGTTTATTTTGATCCTTGCGGGTATTGCAATTGCAATTGGCCCGGTCGTCTCTATTTTTGGTAAGCTAATCAGCGGATTCGGTGGAGTAGTGTCCATCATCGGAAAGGTAACTGGCAAATTTGGGGGGTTTGTACAAATGGCTTCTGCCGCTGCGACACCTCTTGACTCTGCAGGTAAATCTACCTCTCGAATGGCAGCAGCTGCTAAGAACCTGATTTCTGCTGGGGCAGGAATCCTTCTTGCTGCTACAGGCATGGCCTTGTTAGCCCAATCCGCCATCGCCCTCTCTGAGGCCGGACTACCTGCTGTTGGCTGCATGGTCCTTATGGTAGGGTCGATGATGGCTTTGGGGGCTGGCGTATTATACCTGACTAAAACCACCGCTTCCATTAGGGGGTTAGCAAAAGCGTCCAATGGGTTGTTGGCTGCCGGTGCTGGTATCCTCATGGCTGCTGGCGGTCTTGCCCTCTTGGCTCAGTCCGCCATTGCACTTTCCGAAGCAGGTTGGCCTGCGGTTGCTGTTATGGGTGGTTTGGTTGCAGCCCTTGCAGGACTTGCCGTGGGTGCCGCAGCCGTTGGCCCAGCCCTCACTGCGGGTGCAGTAGGCCTGGTTGCTTTTGGTGGCGCAATCGCCCTTGTAGGTGTAGGTGTGCTGGCCGCAAGTGCTGGTGTCGCTCTCCTTGCAACACAACTCCCCACCATCTCTGAATACGGGTCTCAAGCCGCAGTTGCTCTGATTGATCTTGGAGTTGGTATGATGTCTCTTGGCGGTGGAGCAATCACCGCAGGAGCTGGGCTTGTTGTAGCCGGGGGAGGGTTGACCGCTTTAGCAGCTGGTGCAGCTGTAGCTGGGATTGGCGTAGCAGCCCTTGGAGTGAGCGTACTGGTCTTGGCAGCTGGTGCTGTAACTCTGGGTGCAGGCTTGACCCTTTGCGGTGCAGGCTTGTCTTTGATGGCTGCTTCCGGGGAAACCGCAGCAAGTGGCATGTCCAGCCTTGCTGTTGCGGCCACAGCCGCATTCCTTCCCATCTCTGCTGGCGCAGTAAGCTGTGGAATTTTGGACGTGGCTCTTTTATCACTGATGGTCCCGTTAGGGGCACTGACGGTGGAGCTGGGCCTGTCGGCAGCAGCCTGTGGGCTCCTTTCCGCTGCTATGGAATCTACTGCTACTTCGGTTACAACCATTGAAGACTCTGCGTCCACTGCAGCTCAGTCCTTGTCCGATATGGTAACGGCTGTTGATGTAGTCAAAGCTGGGCTTGATGGGCTTGGTGACTACGCTGATTCTGCAGCTCAAGGTGTGGTAAATGCCTTCACGAAGAACAGCGCAACAGCTACTTCCGCAGCCAAGTCTATGGCAACAGGGATCACCACGAGCTTGACTACAGGGCTTGAGCCCGTTGTCCCTGGTACCACGGTTATCATGGTATCCATGAACAAAGCTGTTACTGTAGGAATGGCTGAGATGAATGCTACAATAAATGCCGGGTTTGCTGGGGCAGTAACTTACATTGTAGGTTTGGCTGGTCAGGCTTACACCTGGGGTTCTGATATGATGCAGGGTCTCATTCGAGGTATCAACTCCAAGATGGGTTCTCTGAGATCGGCGGTTAACACTGCTGCCGGTATCATCTATTCCAATTTGCACTTCTCCCGGCCTGATGAAGGCCCATTGAGAAACTACGAAACCTGGATGCCCGACTTCATGGACGGTTTGGCAAAGGGTATCAATTCCAATCTGTACAAGATTGAAGGGGCTGTCGGCAATGTTGCAGACCGTATGGTCATTCAGCCCGAGTATTCTGCGGATCAAGCGTTTTCCGCATCCGCAACCAGCGAGCTCAATGAGTATAATATCACCTTGGTGAATACCCTTGAGCTGTATCGTCAGTTGGTAGAGCAGATGAGATTGTGTTCTGTATACTCCACGAGCTTCCGTTCTGGAGACAACGGGCTTCTGAAGGTTGGTTCCAACCGGGTCGAAGCTCCTACTGTACAGGCCAATCCTGATCCTGCTCCCGAAGGTTCCGGCAAGCCTGACCAGCTTGTCATCCCTATCACCATCGGGGAGGAACATATTGAAACCGTGGTCGTTGATCTGCTGAGACGGGAGGTGCGTATGTAATGGATACTATC
>Ga0233379_1000046_pt1 | contig 17194 bp, 13 predicted proteins | sample ElkDunMinimDraft_8_FD_180679 | JGI IMG/M metagenome (GOLD analysis project Ga0233379, IMG submission 180679) | Fecal eukaryotic communites from dung pellets of Tule Elk in California, USA - Elk Dung F1 | ecosystem: Host-associated > Mammals > Digestive system > Large intestine > Fecal | place...
CTTAAAATTGATATTGACAGAAGTAACTGTTGTATTATCTGAAGAAGTCGTTACTTTCTTTAAGTAACTAGAACTTACCCAACCGGTTTTGGATCCGTACTTTACTTTATACCAATTTCCACTTTTGGAAACATAAGTGACTTCCTTACCTTTCGGAATCGTTGTGACAATCGAATTTTTGGTACTTGCACCCGATCTCATATTTAAGTTAGAAGTTGTTTTATATTTGATAGCTTTTGCTGTAGAACTGGCTACAGTCTGCTGATTCGTCACTACTGTGGTTTTATTTTTCAAATATGAGGAACTAACCCAACCAGTTTTTGACCCGTATTTTACCTTGAACCAACTTCCACTTTTTGATACATACGTTACTTTTTTTCCTTTTGGAATGGTAGTGATAACCGATTTCTTTGTGCTTGCGCCTGATCTCATATTTAAGTTAGAGGATGTCGTATAATAAATGGTTGTCTTCGCAGTTGAACTAGCTACTTGCGTATTCGTTTTCACAGCTGTCGCGACTTTTTTTAAGTAATTAGAACTAACCCAACCAGTCTTATTACTATACTTCACCTTATACCAATTTCCACTTTTTGAAACATAAGTGACTTCCTTACCTTGCGGAATAGTCGTGATAATTGATTTATTTGTACTTGCACCTGTTCTCATATTTAAGTTGGAAGTTGTTTTGTAATAGACTGTATCTGCTTCTACTTGTATAGGTTGAAATGTTCCTAATGGCATAGGGACAAAACCTAAAGCAAGACCTGCCGAGAATAAGAAAGATGTACTTAAAGGTACTATCATCTTCTTATTTAACTCTTTCATAAATATGCTCACCTTTTTTCTTATATTCTCTCATTCACTATTAAAATATTACAGTCGAATTCTGAAAATCTCTATTTCATTTCTAGCAAATGAGGCATTTTATTTGCAATTTTCCATTTTCTTATAGGTTGAAAACAACTGTATTTCTAGCAATACCCACGTTGTAAATAAACACATATAATATAATATGATAACACAAGCATCGACATATACTGACTATAATTTACAAACTTTAAGCTTAATAAGACTAAAAAAACAAAATTGTTTAAATAAAAAGACGGTAATTGTCGATTCATGTATTTTTTAATAATTATTACCCCTAACCCATAACTACAAACCACTATCTTAACAGTTAAAAGAGGCTGAATCCGGTGCAACTTAAACGTTACTTTGGGCCAACCTCTTCAATAAATTACCTTTTTAACAGTTACTACTCGATATGGACGACTATTTTCTGCTTTATCAATCACATAAACTTTTAAGTTTATTCCTTGTTCAATATTATAAACAATTCCGGTTTTAATTTTTTCTTGATTCAAAGAAGGCTTATTTGTAGTTTGCATAATCCCGATACCGTTGTCTGAGGAAACATTCGGTATACCATACAAACACTTTATACCATTTTCATCTTTCACATCAACGAACTGCTGCCAACTGCTTTCTTCCATAGCAACCTCTGGAGGAAACCTACTTCAATTGTTGCATTTGTTAGTAAAAAATTTATATGTTGAAAAGTTGGACTTAAGAAATTCCTAGGAGTCTCATATAATAATAATAATAATAATAGATTCATATTAAAAAATACTTATCCTACACATTCGTGAAAAAAAGATGGTTGATGTATGGTAAACTTCTTATTCTTACATGACAAGATTTTATCGGCCTTCAATTGTTTCAGCACTTGACTAACTGTTTCCCGTGAAGTACCTGATATAGTCGCTATTTCAGTAGTTGTAATCGGACACTCAATTGTAATTATTTGTTCCTTTTCCACGCCTAAATCATTCATTAAATGACAAAAGGTTTGATATACACGTTGCTGGGCATTCGCCATAGATTGTACTCTAGCTTCATGAGTACCCAATATTTTTGAAAGAGAATTTACTACTTTAATCAATTGATTTTTATCCCTTTTCACCATGTTTTCAAATATCTTAGTAGGAAGGTAGAAAAGTTCCAAATCTGTCATGGCTTCCGCTGAATATTGATAGGTGTCATCCATAAACAGCCCCCTATAAGGAAAAATTGTAAATGATTTTACATAGTCACTATAAATCATTTGTCCATGCTTATTAGAACGTGATAATTTTACAAATCCATTTAATAAAAAGTAAATTCTTTCCCTCGGATCGTCTTCAATAAATAGAAATTGCCCTTTTTTATACGTTCTCCAATATACAGAAGATTTGATTAATTGAAGTTGTTCATTAGAAAAATCTGAGAGGATATCAAACTTTTTTAAATCTTTCAAGATGTATTGATTCATATAATTACATACACTTCCTTGATTCAATTGGTTTTCTTATACATACATCCCTAATAAAAACCTGAATAATAGTATCTAAGGATGTAATCGTCCTAATAACTTCATTAGAAGATTAACATAGTACAAATAAGACAAAACAATACCTCATCATTATTATAAAACATTCCGACAATTTTGTTATATCAACATAATATTCCTCCGATAGTTAGTCATTTTTACAACACAACATCAACACAACATCAAACATAAAAAAGCGTCCCGAAAGTCCGAAACGACTTCAGAGACGCCTTTTAAATTAAACTAAAACACTAGCCCCACTTTTTGAAACTATTGTCCCAGCTCTTCCTTCCAAAGCAGCATATGCTTGATCTAAAGATGTAATAATTGTTTCTCGCTCTGGATGTCCTTTTGCGAAATTAATTGCAGCTTGAACTTTAGGAAGCATGCTTCCAGGAGCAAAATGACCTTCTTCCACTAATTTTTCTAATTCAGCTATAGAGATTTCTTCCAATTTTCGTTGATTTGGTTGATTATAATTAATATATACATTATCAACAGCTGTTAAAATAATTAATGCATCCGCATCTACAAGTTCAGCTAATTTTTGTGCAGCAAAGTCTTTATCAATTACAGCTTCTACACCCTTTAACTCTGTATCAGTTTCAATGACAGGAATTCCGCCACCACCGACAGCTACTGTAATAATTCCATCTTTCACTAGAGAGTTAATAACATGGTGCTCATGAATACTTACAGGTTTTGGTGAAGGAACCACTCGACGCCAACCTCTTCCTGCATCCTCTTTAAATACTGCATCGCTCTCTTCCATCGCTTTTTTTGCTTCTTCTTCTGAATAAAAAGGACCGATTGGTTTTGTTGGATTTTTGAATGCTGGATCTTCAGGATCAACGACAACTCTTGTAACAATTGTTGCTACATCTTTGTAGATTCCTCGTTTCTTCAATGCTTTATCGATAGCATTTTCCATCCAATATCCAATCATTCCTTGACTCATTGCTCCACAAGTATCAAGTGGCATAGCAGGATTTTTTTCGCAATCTGCTGCTTTTTGCTGTAATAGGATATTTCCTACTTGAGGGCCATTACCGTGTGCAATGACAATATCTACATCATTTATAATAAAATCAACTAATTGTTCAGCAGTTCGATTAAGTGCTTCTTGCTGTGCCTGTGCACTTGCATCTCCTGATTGAATAGCATTTCCTCCAAGAGCGATGACTACTTTTCTTCTTTTCATGTGGTCTCCTCCATCACTAAATTACTAAATTCCATTTAATAAATTTGAAGTATTCCTTTAGTGACTCTCGGTCAGCCAAGGAATACTCCAAAATATTTCTTAGTCAAATTAAATAGTAATACCGCCTGTAATTAATTGATAAACTGCATATATAGCCAAAACTACGAATACAACTGCAATACAGAATTCTGCTTTTGTAAAGATTTTGTTATCATTTGAAACTTGGTTACCTGTAATTCCAACTTGCTCTTTAGAAAGAGCAGCAACGAAGCCTTCTTTCTTAACAGCACGGAATACTAAAATACCAGGTGCAAATAATAGCATTGTTAGTAATAAGTAGTCTAATCCTGCTGCTACTACTAGCCATATACCGTAAATACTTGCAATAAGGCCGACAATTAGATTTTTTGTACGATCTGCTTCTTTTGTTTGTAAGCTATATTTGAATTGATAGAATGCAGAGAATGCATAAGGAATCAAAATAGCTGATGATGCTAATGAGAACATAAATGTATAAGCTGAATCTGAAATGATAAATGTAAGGATAAACAATTGGATTAAACCATTTGTAATCCATAGGGCATTAACTGGCGCATTATTTTTATTTGCTTTTGCAAACCATTTAGGGAAAATGCCATCTTTAGCTGCCAAGAATGGGATTTCACTTGCTAAAAGTGTCCATCCTAACCATGCACCTAATACAGAAATAATTAAACCGATATTAATTAAGATTGCTCCCCATTTACCTACGACACTTTCTAGAATGTAAGCCATAGATGGATTGCTAAGCTCTGCTACATCTGCTTGGCTCATAACACCAACTGATAATAATGAAACCATCATATAAATCAATAAAGTACCGATTAAACCAAGAATAGTTGCTCTACCAACATCCTTACGGTTCTTCGCACGACTTGAGAATACAACTGCACCTTCAATACCAATAAACACCCATAGTGTTACTAGCATTGTGTTTTTAACTTGTCCTCCAATAGCGCTCCATGAGAAAGATTCTGCTCCTCCCCATAGATCAGCTTTGAAAATATCCACATTGAATGCCAAGATTGCTGCAACAATAAAGACAAGTACAGGAACCAATTTTGCGATTGTTGTAATTAAATTAATGATTGCTGCTGAGTGTACACCACGTAAAATCAAGAAATGTACGCCCCATAATAAAACACTAGCACCAATAATGGATGCAATATTTTGTCCACCTTCAAATGCAGGGATAAAGTAACCGATAGAACAGAATAGAAGGGTTGCATAAGCAACGTTTCCTAGAAATGCTGATACCCAATAACCCCAAGCACTATTGAAGCCCATGAAGTCACCAAATCCAGCACGCGCATAACTGTATACACCACCGTCTAAATCAGGACGTTTCATATTTAGATTTTGGAAGCAAAGTCCAAGTGAAATCATACCGATACCTGTAATTACCCAACCAATAATAATAGCCATCGGACCTGCACCTGATGCCATATCACTAGCTAAGTTGAAGATTCCTCCCCCAATCATTGATCCCACTACAAGGGCCATCAATGAAAATAGACCTAATTTCTTATTATCATCTGACATAATTTCCACCTCGTTTACATTAATAGACAGTGGGGGGAGCCCCACCACTGTCTGTTATCATTTAGTTTCTTAATTTAAGTTTCCTAAAGTTGCTGCCATAACAGCTTTAATTGTATGCATTCTGTTTTCTGCTTGATCAAACACATGAGAGTGACGGCTGCGGAAAACTTCATCTGTTACTTCCATTTCTTTTAGGCCATGTTTTTCGAACATTTCGCGACCATAAGAAGTTTCTGTATCATGGAAAGCAGGTAAGCAGTGCAAGAAGATCACATTTTCATTACCTGTCTTTTTAACCATTTCCATATTCACTTGATATGGTGTCAATAATTCGATACGCTCTGCGAATTTATCTTCTTCACCCATAGATACCCATACATCTGTATACAGAACATCAGCACCTGAAACAGCTTCATCGATATTACTTGTTACAGTAATGCGACCATTAGATTTTTCTGCTATCTCTTTAGCTAAATCAATGATTTCTTGCTCTGGGAATAATGATTCAGGTGAGCAAATACGCATATCCATACCTACTAAAGCACCAGCTACTAAGAAGCTATTTGCCATATTGTTACGACCATCGCCAACATAAACAAATTTAACTCCTTTTAAGTGACCGATATGCTCTTTAATTGTTAAGAAATCTGCTAGCATTTGTGTTGGATGCCAAGAATCAGTCAAACCGTTCCATACTGGGACACCTGAATGCATCGCTAAACCTTCGACAGTTTCTTGAGAGAATCCACGGAATTCAATACCGTCAAACATGCGACCAAGCACTTTAGCAGTATCTTCTACAGATTCTTTTTTGCCTAGCTGGATGTCATTTTTCCCTAAGTATTCTGGGTGCGCACCTAAATCGATACTTGCCACTGTGAAAGCACAACGAGTACGAGTAGAAGGTTTTTCAAATAATAGGGCGATGTTTTTACCTTCTAAATAACGGTGCGGGATGCCCCTTTTCTTCATATCTTTTAATTCTGCAGCCAGGTCAATTAGATATAAGAATTCTTCTTCTGTAAAATCCTTCTCTGCTAAAAAGCTTCTACCTTGTAAATTTGGTCTAGTCTGAGTCATTAACATTCTATAGTCCCACCTTGGATAAAATTTGTTAGTTTAGCTGTGTTATTGATTTTTTGTTGATTTCCGCTCCAGACGGATACTTTCTGCGGGGGCGTATGCCAAGTCTCCCCAGGCATTTTACACCCCAGCAGGAAAAACCGTCTATTAAGCTCCAATCAAAAGATTATCAATTTAACAGAGCTATTAGTTTTATATAATCTATTAAATGTCTTCACGTACAAGAGGCATACTCATGCAACGTGGGCCCCCACGACCACGAGACAATTCCGAACTTAGTATTTCAATTACTTTCACACCATGTTCGCGTAATAACTGATTAGATACATAGTTACGATCATAAGTAACTACTACACCTGGTGCGATTGCTAGTGTATTGGATCCGTCGTTCCATTGTTCACGAGCAGAAACGATTTCATCGCCACCACCGCAAGGAATTAAAATCAATTCATCTAGTCCTAAAGCATCTTTTAATGTTGCTTGTAAATCATCACTGTGAGTGATTTTTACACTGTCTTCGTCCGTTCCTTTTTCCAGTGTATAAACATTCATTTTTCCATCTGGATCTTGAATACCTGGATGAATAGTGAACATGTTGCGATCAATCATTGTGAACACTGTATCCAAGTGCATAAATGCACGGCAATTTGGGATTTGAATCGCAAGTACTTTTTTAATTTGATCTTGTTTTGCAAAAAGACTTTTTGCTAAACGTTCGATTGCTTTAGCAGAAGTTCGCTCTGAAACTCCGACTGCAATTACCTCTTTGCTTAGCACCAATTCGTCTCCGCCTTCAATTGGGAAATCATAATTGCGGTCAATCCAAACCGGAACATCTTTTCCTGCAAAACGAGGATGATGTTTAATAATATATTCCATGAATAGAGACTCACGCTGACGTGCCGGCTGTCTCATTTTGTTAATTGTTAAACCATTACCAATAGATGCACCTGGGTCACGAGTGAAATATAGGTTAGGCATTGGATCTAAATAAAATGGATAATGATCTTCCATCAATTCATATAAGTGTGTTTTTTCTTTCGTTTCAAGTTCATTTTTACGAACACCGCTCATAATTTTTTGAACCATTTCAGGAGTTGAGAAAGATAATAAGTATTCTTTTAATCTGTCAAAAGAGCCATTTACATTAACTTTAGACTCTGTTAATACTCTTTCTACAAACTCTGTTCTTAGTTCTTCCGTATGCAATGCTTCAACTACTAAATCATCTAAATATAAAACCTCAACACCTTCATCTCGTAATGTTTGAGCAAAGAAGTCATGTTCTTTTTGAATGACATCTAGGTAAGGGATATCATCGAATAAAAGTTGAGGTAAATATTCTGGTGTAAGGTTCTCAAGCTCTTTACCAGGACGTTTTAATAAAACCGTTTTTAACTTACCAATTTCAGAAGTAACGTGAATTGGATGGTTCATGCTAAATTTCCTCCCTGTGTAACTGATTTCTTCTTACAAAATCATCATAAAGGATTTAAAAACCACCTATTGTGAAATTCCTCACAAAATAAAAGCCAAATTTTTGACACTTTAACTTATACGGTATACATGCTTTTGTAAGTATATAATTATCATACTATTCTTTAAAATTATGAAACTTTTACAAAAAAACCGCTTCAGAAACTAACTTTTACAAAAAATCCGATTAATTTTATGCATAAGTAATGCATAAAAAAACAAAAAAAAAGTTAGCAAATTCGCTAACTTTTTTTAAATAACCGATTATAAATCACTTCCATATCCTCTGGTGTTTTAGTAATAATTAAGCAAGTATCATTTCCACAAATACATCCCATCATCTCTTCCCACTGCATTTCATCTAGAAGTACACCAATTACATGAGCATTCCCAGGCAATGTTTTTAACAAGATTAAATTATTAATTCTTTCTACTTTCTCGACTACATCTTGAATTTTTTGTTGTAACTTTTGAAATTGAGTATTTAGATTGTTTACATCTGTAATTCTGTATACTAATTTTCCCTCTTTTGTTTGCATTTTAACTAGATTTAATTCTTTTATATCTCGAGAAACAGTTGCTTGCGTTACGTTCATTCCCTTTTTATTTAATGAATGTATAAGCTGTTCCTGTGTTTCAATCTCACTTTCATTAATTATTTTCTTTAAAAAGTACTGCCTGCGATTCTTCGTTATCTTCATACGCGATACTCCTCATATAGGTATAAAACGTTATATAAATATAATTATATACTGCTTTTGTATTTTTGTAATTTTAATATTTTACAATTAATCATTGTTAACTTTAATTGAATTTTGTTATACTTAAAACACAAATAAATATTCAAAATTCTACGACAAAGAGAGTAGTTATATGAAATAGCCAAGCAAGTCAGGGTTGATGGGAGCCTGACCTAGGACATATAATGAAACGCACTTTAGAGATACTTACTTGAAATAATATAGAGTAAGTCGGGGTTAAAGCTCCGTTATTAATAAGTGGTTCTATTGAACAATTAGAGTGGTACCGCGGGAATTCAACTCGTCTCTTTATTTATAAAGAGATGAGTTTTTTATTTTTATTTTATACACTATTGGAGGGTTATTATGGATTACAAACAAATAATCGCAAAAGAGATATCCCATGCATTAAACAAACAGTTATTAGAAGAAGAAGTTTATTCCCTTTTAGAGAAACCAAAATATAGTACGCAAGGTGACATTGCTTTCCCATGCTTCACCCTAGCAAAAAAGCTTAAAAAAGCTCCGCAATTGATTGCGACAGAGCTGCATTCTAAGATTTTTAACGAGCACTTTGGTAAAACAGAGGTTGTTGGACCATATGTAAACTTCTTTTTAAACAGAAATAATGTGAGTAATCATCTATTAAAGAAAATTCTAATGGAAGATGCTGCTTATGGAAATCTATCAATTGGTAAAGGGCAAAATGTACCTATCGACATGTCCTCCCCAAATATTGCTAAACCTTTCTCGATGGGGCACTTACGATCAACTGTAATTGGAAATTCCATCGCCAATATTATGGAAAAATGCGATTACAAACCTGTCAAAATCAATCATATTGGTGATTGGGGAACACAGTTCGGTAAACTGATTGTCGCTTATAATAAATGGGGAGACGAAGCTACAGTTCGCAAACAGCCTATTAAAGAGCTGCTAAAACTTTATGTAGAATTTCATGAGGAAGCTAAAAATGACCCATCATTAGAAGAAGAAGCTCGTGTTTGGTTTAAAAAGCTAGAAGACAGTGATAAGGAAGCTTTAGCCCTTTGGAAATGGTTCCGTGATGAGTCACTTAAAGAATTCAATAAAATCTATGATTTATTAGGTATTAGCTTCGATTCTTTCAATGGTGAAGCCTTTTACAATGATAAGATGCAAGCAGTTGTCGATTTAATTAAAGAAAGTGGCCTACTTGTGGAAGACCAAGGTATGCAAGTTGTTCGATTAGAAGAGGAGAATCTTCCACCTTGTCTGGTTCTTAAAACAGATGGCGCTACGCTATATATAACTCGCGATTTAGCCGCTGCGCTTTACCGTATGAACACATATGATTTCGCCAAGTCGATCTATGTAGTCGGTAATGAACAAAGCCTTCATTTTAAACAGCTTAAAGCTGTATTAAAAAAGCTTGGCTTTGCATGGTCTGATGATATGATTCATGTTCCATTTGGTTTAATTTTAAAAGATGGCAAAAAAATGTCCACACGCAAAGGAAAAATCGTCTTATTAGAGGAAGTATTGGACGAAACAATTGGATTAGCAGAACGAAATATAGCTGAAAAGAACCCGAATCTACAAAATAAAGAGGCAATCGCAAAACAAGTCGGTGTTGGAGCAGTTATCTTCCATGACCTTAAAAATGACCGTATGAATAGTGTTGAATATTCATTGAATGATATGCTCAAATTCGAAGGAGAAACAGGACCATATGTCCAATATTCTCACGCTAGAGCATGTTCAATTTTGCGAAAATCAAACTTACAATCAGATAAAGTAATCTATTCATTGAATGATGACTATAGCTGGGAAGTCATTAAACTATTAGAGGCCTTCCCAGTGATTATCGAAAAAGCATATAAACAATTAGAGCCTTCTGTTATTGCTAAATATGCAGTCGACCTATCACAGGCCTTTAATAAATATTATGGAAATACACATATTGCATTGGAAGATGATCAATTACAAGCTCGTCTAGCATTAGTAAAAGCCTTTACAATTACTGTAAAGGAAAGTCTTCGATTACTTGGTATTGCTGCACCTGAAGAAATGTAGTATCGTTTTAAAGAGTATCTAAAGGAACCCCCTTTTGATACTCTTTTATTTAGACTCCGTTAAATTAAATTTCCGCTACAGACGGACATTTTCTGCGGCTTGGCTTCAGCCTCCTCTTCGCTCCTTTGGAGTCTCTTCAGCTCAAGCTAATCCCACTGGTTTTTCCGTCTTACGCTCTAATCACCAACCTTTTGAACAACTATTTTTATTTAAAAACAATAAACTCTTAGAACAGAGTCTAAATAAAAGAGCCGATATAAATATATAAGATCTATATACGTTCATTCTTCAATACAGTTTTTTTCGAATAAACTTATCTCTATCAACAATAAAAAAATCATCCATTCCTTTGAAATGTCTCGAAAGAATGAATGATTAATTTAATAATGCTAGTCGTTCATACATTTCTCGAAGATTAGTACAGCCTAGCCTTTGAACTTTCTCAATGTAAATACACCATAGCTTCGCTGTCACCTTCGCATCCTCAAGAGCATGATGTCTATTTTCAATTGGTATATTATGATATTCGCAAAACTCTTCTAATCTTAAAATTTTCAACTCGGGATCAGCAATTCGAAACAGAAAAGAAGTGTCAAGTATACGATGTTTTAAAGGTGTTCGATAAAGCTGTAAGCTAGCGTTTTGCAAAAATACTTTTTCATGTTTCGCATGATGGGCTACAAGTGTGCAATTTTGCGCAAAGCGAAAAAATTGCATAAGTACCTCTGAAAGGGGAGGAGCGTCCCGCACTTGTTCATTGGTTATCGAAGTTAAAGTTGATATTTCTTCTGGAATTTCATTATTGCATTGAATCAAAGAATAAAATTGTTCATCCTCTTGAACAGATCCATTACGAATTTTAATAGCCCCAATTGAAATAATTTCATCCCCTTTTTCAGGATAGAACCCAGTCGTTTCTATATCTAAAACAACTACTTCTAATTCATTCAATGGGATTTTCAACACATCATCTTGCCTTATATCCCTTTGAAGTTGCCTTAAGTAAGCATGGTGCTCCGCTTTATGGATATTGGGTGTACTTCTAATACCCGCAGTACTAAAGCGACTTTGAATCCCCCTCATTAAATGAATAAATGGTTCAAACGCCATAATCATCACCCTTTTTTATCATGTTTAACACATATTGATGAATAGATTGTCCATCCTTTAAAATTCTTTTCAATTGTTTCTTTTGAGCTAAATTCAATTGATTTACATTCAAAAAATGAGTATCATCGTAGTCTATTACTTTCACCAACGATAACCTGTAATTTAACAAAACTTGAAAATTAATAATCGATTTATTCATCAACGGTGTTAAATGATCTATCTTTGCCAACTCCTTCATTCTTTCCTCTGTAGAAGTTTTCAACAATCCTTCTTTGATAGATAAAACACGAATCGCATTTACATAAGGTATAAAAGCCGAATATTTTAGATCAATCGAGCCATAATGCTCACCCTTATTCATTACAATTAATTGCCCAAGTGGGTTGATAGCCTTTTTGATATGTTTAATATTCTCTATTAATCTTTGTAATAAGTATGGATTTTTACTTTGATAATCAAAAATATACATTTTCAAATACCTAACATATTCTTCTTCCCCGTACAAACATCTAGAATCAAAAAATATTTGCAAGTTCCGAATACTCTTCCAACTACCATCCTCCATCCACATGTGCAGTTGTTCTTTCCATTGCTCAAGTGATTTACACCAAAGTGGATTTGAACTCATAATCATTCCATTACAATACGGATAGCCAACAATAGCCATGCCATCAGAAATTTCTTTCCCTAACTGCAAGAAGTAATGTTCGTTTTCTTCAGAAAAACTTTCGAAAACAATTCCATGGTCTTGATCACTAACAATTCCTTGTTCATAACGTCCACCACTTCCTGCGATAAACCAACAGAAATGGCACGGAGGCTTTCCTAAATCTAGACGTTCAATAGCAATATCTAACACCTTAAGCATAACGATATCATGGAAACTATTTAGGGATTTCATATCAGAAAGATGTTGGTGAATTTCACTTTCCTTCCATTCTTTAATATCTTCATACGTCCTCAGCGTTGACATATCACACTTCCTTTATTTGCATAAATGAAAAGCCTCTACTGTTAGAGGCTTTTCACTTATGAAATGATTTTTATTCACCTGCTTTAGCAGACATTTGCTCTGGATAACCATAGCTACCGTGCTCACTAATATCCAAGCCCATGATTTCTTCTTCTTCAGAAACGCGAAGTCCACCTAATACTAACTTCGTTACATAAAGAATAATAAAGGATACAACAAATGCGAACAATCCAGAAGTTACAACACCTAGCGCCTGAACGCCTAATTGTCCGAAACCACCGCCGTAAAACAAGCCCGCACTACCAGTAGTTGCTAATTCTTTAGTAGCGAAGAATCCTGTAGATAGCGTACCCCAAATACCTGCAGCACCGTGAACTGATAATGCATAAATTGGGTCATCCACTTTGATTTTATCAAAGAATTTAACACTGTAGAATACTATAAATCCTGCAACTAAGCCAATTACGACTGCTGCCCATGGTTCAACAAAGGCACAAGATGCAGTAATTGCAACTAAACCTGCTAAAGCACCATTTAAAATCGTTGGAATATCTGACTTACCGAGAACTAACCAAGAAATAATCGTTGCAGCAACTGCACCAGCTGCCGCAGCTAAATTTGTATTCAACGCTACGAATCCGAAGAAACCGTCAGCAACAGCAACTGTGCTACCTGCGTTAAATCCGAACCAACCTACCCAAAGAATTAGTACACCTAGAGCCGTATATACTTGGTTGTGTCCAGCAAGGTTATTGACTGAACCATCTTTACTGTATTTACCAATACGCGGTTTTAATAGAATTGTAGCAGCTAAAGCACCCATAGCACCTGTTAAGTGCACTACCGTTGAACCAGCAAAATCTTGTTTACCGTGTTCACTTAACCATCCACCACCCCAGATCCAATGTGCAACTACTGGGTAAACAATTAATCCGAATAAGATTGTGAAGATAATATAAACCGGGAATTTCGCTCTTTCAGCAAATCCACCTAATGCGATTGTCACAGCAATACCTGCAAAAGCCGTTTGGAAAACAAAGAATACTGGTGTTGAAAGTCCGTCACCTTGTTGTTCCCCCGAATAGAAGAAATCAGTCATTCCGACGAAGAAATTTGCATCTCCCCCAAAAATGAACGCGTATCCTGCTGCCCAGAATACTAATGAAGCCAAACCGAATGTGAAGATGGTTTTTCCAGCGATGTGCCCTGCATTTTTCATTCTTGTTGAACCAGCTTCTAACATTATGAATCCACCGATCATAAAAATAACTAAAATTGCACCAACCATAGTCCATAAACTATCCATCAAGACCATTACATCCATACTTTTCCACTCCTTCTTTTCGGTTATTATGTTTCCTAACGTTTTCATGTAAGGAAACATCACATTTACTATATATTTAATAATTTACCATGTTTTCTCAAATTGTCAATATATTTTGAAAATTTAGTGTAATTAAACCTTACATAAAATTCCTTTACGTTTAATAAATATCCATTTATCAACGATTAGGCATTATTAATATTTTTCGAAATATATTGGATTTTTCGGAATATAATTTAAACCTTGTTCCATTTGCTCCTGTACAAAATTATAAATGTGTATAACTTAACTAAATAAAAAAGCAGCTTAATTTCACTATATGAATTAAGCTGCTTTTTTCTTTAATCAAACTAAAAATGTTTGATTATCATATTAAAATTCGATAAAACTAAAACAACTCACCCTATCCTAAACCCCGTTAATTCTCTTTACTCTTCACCTGTTCCATCATAATTTTGCTATGAGGTATACTTGGCACACTGACCAAACTATAGCTCAAATCTTGTTTTGGTATCACGTAATCCATTCTATTCACTAAATAATAAAGACTTATTTTCATCATTTCAATCGTCACCCACTCACCAGCACAACGATGACCGAGAAAATAATCGCCTCCACCTTGTGGAAGAAAAGAGAATGGGCCTTCATTCCAATTCGCAAACCTTTCCGGCCAAAACAATTCAGGTTGATCCCAAATTTTTGGGTCATGATTCGTTCCGTACAAATCTAATAACGTTAATGTTCCTTTTTCAAACTGAAAATCCCCCCATATAAAATCCCGTTTCACTTTTGCTGTAACAAATGGAAAAAATGGATAATAGCGTCTCACCTCTTGTACAAACATTTGCGTATTTATATCATTACCATCGATTAATTTCTTCGCTTCATTTGGAAATTGATGTATAGCAAGCACTGTAAAGTTTATAAAAATCGCTATCGCTACAATTGGCCGCAAAATATTGATAACCTCTACAGCAGCCGTCTTCACATCAAGCAATTGTCCATTCAAATCACGATGCCAAGAAAAATTGTGTAAAGCTGTCTGTTCACGAGACTGCAAACTTCCATTACGAACTTCAACAATAAGCCCTTCTATCCACTTTTCTGTTCGATTTCGCGCCTGTCTCCCTAGCCAATGAGCTGGACCAATCGCAGCAGGAGATTCAAACATCGCACTCAAATCCTTCGTTCGCCTCTTCACTTCATCTTGCTTTAACGGTACATCCGCCCACTGACAGGCAATTCTACACATCAATTCCTTAACTTCTTCATATAGGACAACTTTTTTCTGAGCTTCCCATTTACTAACTACTGCTTCCCATTGTTCTCCTGCGATATTCGTTAGACTTTTTATTCCTTCTGGAGACATAAGCGCCATAAACATCCCTTTCCGATGCATATGTACCTGTCCATCAAGTGCCTGAACACCATGCTTCCCAAATAAAGTCTGTACAATCCGATTAGGTGCAGCTCCTTTTCGTATAAATTTATCATTATCATAAAAAAGCTCGGCAGCTTCCATGCCTCCCATACAGATTGCTTTCTTCCCAAGAAGCCTTGTCTCAAATACATCTGACTGAAAACTATGACGCCTATTCATAATAAACATGTAGCCTTCCCTCATCAAACTAAAGCTATGATCCAATCCATCTTCCCGCGGCATCCTATTATACATAAGAACAATCTTCCTTTTCTGTGTGAATATTGTTCTCATTCTTTCTAATATTGTCCTAATTTACACATAGTGAATAAAAAGAAACAAACCAACAACACCAATGTACTGTACTTACATTCTCATTTGATTATTTTGTATAAAAATTTTCCGTATAGTAAGGGTGATTTTGAGAGTTAAAAGCTACACCTACTCCAAGATGTGTAAATCCAGCTTGTAAAATATTTTCCCGATGTCCCATTGAATTCATAAGACCTTCATGTGCATAGATACTGCTACTCTGCCCATATGCTAAATTTTCTCCAGCCATTGTAAAAACAAGATGATCTTCTCTCAAACGATCAAAAGGCGACTGCCCTCTAAGATTATTATGATTGAAATAATTATTAGCTGCCATGTCTGAACTATGTTTTCGTGCCGTTTCCCTCACCTGATCATCCCATGTTAATATTGGCAGATTATGAACGACCCTCGCTGCATTCGTCATGTCAAACAATTGATATTCGAAACCTTGCTTCAATTCTTCACTTGCCTCGCCATAATAGTCCATCTTAGCCTTCTCTATATTCTCTTCAATTATTTGAATGGCAGTAACCGTTTCATCTTCATGAATATCGTAAAAAACAGTCACATAACTTTTATTTAAATAAAAAACATCATACCCTGCATCTTTTGGAACATTAAAAATAACTAAACCTTTCCTAATTCCTGTCTCTGGGTCTCCTAACTGTTGGCGTACCTCTTCAATTGAACTACCTAATGAAACTCCAACTGTCGAAGCTATTAAGTCTTGATTTGTGTACAAACCTACTACATAATCTTCCTCATCATACATAACAGATATGAAATTATGGAAACCTTCGTGATAAGTAGACCAGTTTTTTTCGTATTCATTCATAGATACACGCTTAGGTTCCCCCATACTGGCTTCAACTTCTTTTTTAGTGGTACCAAGTTCAATATTGTAGACTGAAAAAATATTTTTCTCTGGTTGTTCAAGAACTGGATTCTCAAGCTCTCCAGGGGACTCTCCCTGATCAAATTGTTCTTCTAACTTAGCCAACATGGATTGGAAAGCAACATACACGGAATGAATCTGATTTTTAAGCTCTTCACTCTTTATAAAAGAAGAAATTTCTTTCGTTAAAGATATTTCTGTTTTATCTTCAACATAAAACCAAGCTATAGCTATCAAAAAAATTACGAGTACAAGCCGCAATAAACGTCGCATATTCTTCGCCCCCACTTCCACATTTGAAAATTATCCATACACGAATAAAATCTATAAGAACAGTGTAGCCCATGTATAACAAAGGTATCATTTCTTCTGACTAAAAATTATTCCTAATTACCCTCTGCATTATAAAGACTGTTTTCGTATACTTTAACAACAAACCAGATCATCAGACTTGAATAGAACGTGATACCTCATTAGCCAAAAACAGGACATCCTAAAAAAAACCACAGAACAAATTTCTGCGGTTAGCTCTTCACTATTGGCTCCTAATTTTCTCATGTTCTCAAATAATGATGAACTAGCTTTCCTGCCGACTGAAGCAACATCAATGAATCCGATTTTCAACAGATCTTTCAATCTTGTTGATTCATATC
>Ga0233379_1000047_pt1 | contig 16912 bp, 15 predicted proteins | sample ElkDunMinimDraft_8_FD_180679 | JGI IMG/M metagenome (GOLD analysis project Ga0233379, IMG submission 180679) | Fecal eukaryotic communites from dung pellets of Tule Elk in California, USA - Elk Dung F1 | ecosystem: Host-associated > Mammals > Digestive system > Large intestine > Fecal | place...
CTTCAGCTTCATCAACTGTAACGGACTCTATCTGCGTCGCAGCATTTGTCAGATGTCCGCCTCCCCCTAAGTTCTCCATAATAATTTGAACATTGATATCTCCCAACGAACGAGCACTAATACTTACGATATCGTCACTTCGTTTTGAGATAACAAATGCAGCTCCGACATCTTCCATCGTTAATAGTGTATCTGCAGCTTGAGCAATCAGTACTTGTTCACTTATTTGTTCAGAAGTGCCTTTAGCAATAGCAATTCCTTGTTTATAAAAAGATACAGTTTCAACTAATTTAGCACGCTTAATGTAGCTATCTAAGTTTTCTTTCAAGAATTTTTGTACAAGAACTGTATCAGCCCCTTGACTTCTTAAATAGGAAGCAGCATCAAATGTCCTTGCCCCTGTTCGTAATGTGAAACTTTTAGTGTCCACAATAATTCCTGCAAGTAATGCAGTCGCCTCAAGCATATCTATTGCTTTTCGCTTCTCTTGATACTCAAGTAACTCTGTAACAAGCTCTGCAGTAGATGATGCATATGGCTCCATATATACTAATAATGAAGGGTTAATAAATTCTTCGCCACGTCTATGATGATCAATGACAACAACTTTATCTATACTTTTCAATAGCTTTTCATCGATTACCATGGATGGCTTATGCGTATCCACAATTACTAATAAAGTATCCTCAGTAATAAGCTCATTAGCTTTTTCCGGAGAAATAAATCGCGAGTACAAAACTTCCTTCGCCTTCGTTTCCTGCAATAATCGTTTAACTCCTGTATCTAACTCACCTTTATCTACTACAATATAAGATTCACGCTTATTCATACTTGCAAACGCTGAAATTCCCATGGATGAACCTATAGCGTCCATGTCAGGAAACTTATGCCCCATAACAATTACCTTATCGCTATCAAGCATAATTCCCTTTAGAGTTTGAGATATCACTCGGGCCCTCACCCTTGTTCTCTTCTCCACTGGGTTCGTTTTTCCCCCATAGAATTTCGCTTTCCCGTTTGCAAGCTTAATAGCTACTTGATCGCCACCACGGCTGAGAGCTAAATCAAGACTCGATTGAGCCATCGTTCCTAATTCAGGTAGTGAATACTCTCCACAACCTACCCCTATACTTAAAGTTAATGGAACATTTTCTTTGGCAGTTGTTTCCCTAATAACATCTAAAATATTAAACTTTGTTTTCTCAATTTCTTTCAAAATGCTTTCATTAAATATAGCTATAAAACGGTCAGAAGATGTTCTTTTTAAGAAAATCCCATTATCTTTAGCCCATTTATCTAAGCATGACATCACTAGGCTGTTCAAACTACTTCTCTTTTTATCATCCATTGCCTGTGTCAGCTCATCATAGTTATCTAAGTAAATGATACTGATAATAGTTCTTTCTTCTTCATACATTTTTTCTATTTCTATTTGTTCTGTTACGTCAAAAAAGTATAATAATCGTTCATCTTTCTTATAAATCACTCTATATTTCTTTCCATGAAAGGTGACCACTTCTGTATCAACATTCTGTTTTATGATAGGAATTAAAATATCTGCTATTTCATATAAAGAACGTCCTACAAGTGTATCTTCCTGAAGACATTGCGTCATATATGAATTTGTCCATTCAATTATATAATCATCATTTGTTAGCATGATGCCGATTGGCATTTCTAATAAAGCTTCTTCTCCCACCTTTTTCAAGCGATAGGAAAGAGTAGCGATGTATCGATCCATTTCTTTACGAGAAGTTGTTTGCTTATTGATAATTGAATAGGACAACCAAAATAAGATTGGAATACCAATTAAAGTGATAATCCAATTATAGAAAGCCATAATGATTAACAAGAGGGCAAAAGCCCCCATCAAACCATATAAAAAATAATCAATTGGATGGTTTTTATTGTTTAATGACATCTTTTCAGCTCCTAGAAGCAACAAGTTCCTTTGGCGAACTGTTGCTTACTCCTCATTACTTCCCAGTCAATGTTTTTCTTAATGGAAATCCTAAGTCTATTATACCTAAGATACGGACAAATGGAGCAAAAGGTAACAAAACTGACAAAATAACGACTGTTATTGGAATCCCTTTTACCCACCCTTTTACGTTACTAAAGTAAAAAATAAATGAAAATCCTTGCAGCAATATCAAGAACTGCAATAAGTAAATCCCATTAACGAAAAATGTATAAATTAACTGTCCATCTTCTTCACTAAAAAATAGTGAACTAATCATGATAATTAAATAATACCATAAAAGGCTCTTCGGAAGTTGCATATCTCTAACCTTGCCAATAACAAGTTTCTTATCACTAAAACGATTTATAATTGGCTTACATACTAAAAAGATTATCCCAACCATTATAATAGAGCAAATAACTAGAAAACTTGGCATTATCGTTTGGACCAGCTCTAAATTTTGACTGATTGTTTCAGTAACTCCTTCATCCTGACCTAATGCCGTTAACATTTGATCTGATTGCTCTAATGAACTCTCAACCATATTTATTGTTTCTTCTATGTAATTAGTATCAAGTAATACTATTGACCCAATGAATATGGACAGTATTCCAAATATAAAAATCAATACCGATATTATATACATTTGGAGTTGGCTTTTATTACATTGAATGTAATAACCAATCGTTATTCCTATAAGACCAAACATTACTGTGACTGGTATTGCCGCAAACATTAATATAATATTTATAAAAACCGAAGCAGCTAGAAATAAAAATGACCATTTTAAATTTTGTTTTAGGGCAATCAGTGCAAATGGTACTGGTAGCACAAACATTAATACCGTCCCAATAAATGGTACATATAAAGTTATAAAAAGCAGAATAGTATATAACGCTAGCATTATGCCACCTTCTGCTAAGTTCCTTCCTTTATTCAAAATATATTTCTCCTTTCATTCCCTATGTAGAAATTTTCATAGATAGAAAACACATACTAATTATTATAACCTACTTGCTTCAACAACAGTATGAACTATAACTCAAGCAAACAGAAAGTTCATGCCAAAAAATGTATTGTTTCACGTGAAACAGAATTCTACTATTTATTTTCACTTGTCCAAGGATGTGCAATAGAATAATTGGGGTTATTATCTTTCGATTGATGCTATCTCACCCTATTTCGATTCACTACCTATTCTTTTGATCTTCCTTATCTATTTTATAGATAGTATATCAATCCCATTCAATACAGAACAGGATTTCACCACATATTAAAAATTAGCTCAGCTTTATTATATTAACATAAATGAGAGAACCATTATAACTCGAATACATACATCACTTTATTCATTCTACACGTCTAACTATTATTTAACTTATCCTTTTTTGTTACATATGTATGCTTTGATTTTAAAATAACTTATTCTTTAATTATGTAATCAACCTATGCTAAAAAAGACTTTGCCATATAACTTGATAATTACTTGCTAGAACTACATCTTTCCAATACATAGTTAGATGGTTAACACGTATCGGTAAATTAATTATCATCATAGTTATATTAACGCCCATTTTCGGTGCTTTAATTATTAACGGTGGGCACACATACCGCCTACTTATTATAAATAATTAAGTAAAAGAAAGGCTGAAGGATTTGGGTTATACAGAATGAGACATTGTTGAGGCTCATAATATTTATGGTAACGGCTTAGTTGGACGAATATTTGGTGAAGGACTAATATATCGTCAAATATAACGTAATGCATTAATATGCCATTACAAAGAATAATAAGACAGTTGAATAAATGATCGAAAAAGAATAGATATTAGTGAATGGAGACATAAAAATCATAAAAACTAATAGAATACATACTAAAGCCAATTGTATAGAAGAAGATTGCTTTTAGTATACTTATCAACCTCAACAATAAAACTAATAGATACCAACAACAAAAAAAGCACTCATAAATATGAGTGCTTACATTTATTATTCACCTGCTACGAAAGGCAGTAATGCCATTTGACGAGCACGTTTGATAGCAACTGTTAGTTTGCGTTGATATTTAGCGCTAGTACCAGTTACACGACGAGGTAAAATTTTACCACGCTCAGAAACGAATTTTTTCAATAAATCTACATCTTTATAGTCGATGTGAGTGATCCCGTTAGAAGTAAAGTAACAAACTTTACGACGTTTAGCACGGCCACCTCTGCGTCCACCCATTGCCATTGGTATTTCCCCTCCTTCATGATTATTTATATAAACAGACGGTTGTTTATATTAAAACGGCAGATCATCATCAGAAATGTCGATCGTTTGACCACCATTTGCAAATGGATCATCATCTACACGTGTGTAGTTGCCGCCACGTTGTTGGTTTTGATTCTGATTCGGCGCTGATTGACCAAAAGATGAATAATCATTATTCTGTTTTGGCGGAGCTCCAAATGAACCAGCATCTCTATTGCCACCACTAGAACTACGAGGCTCTAAAAATTGTACACTTTCTGCGACAACTTCAGTAACATACACTCGTTTACCATCTTGTCCTTCATAATTGCGTGTTTGAAGACGGCCATCAACTCCAGCTAAACTTCCTTTTTTCAAGAAGTTTGCTACGTTTTCTGCCGGTTTACGCCAAACTACACAGTTAATGAAGTCTGCTTCACGTTCACCTTGTTGGTTCGAAAAAGCTCGATTTACCGCAAGAGTGAAAGTTGCTACAGCTACTCCACTAGGTGTATAGCGCAAATCTGGATCTTTAGTTAAACGTCCTACTAGAACGACGCGGTTCATCATCAGAATCAACTCCTACTATTCAAATATTATTTGAACAGATATTTAAAAATTTATATTACGCTTCTACTTTAGTTACCATATGACGGATAATGTCTTCGCTGATTTTAGCTAGACGGTCGAATTCTTGAACTGCTGCAGCTTCTGATTGCACTTGAAGAAGCATGTAGTAGCCATCACGGAAGTCATTGATTTCGTAAGCTAAACGACGCTTACCCCATTCTTTTACTTCTGTAAGTTCCGCACCGTTATCTGTAAGGATTGTGTTGAAACGCTCAACTAAAGCTTTTTTAGCTTCATCCTCGATATTTGGACGGATGATGTACATAATTTCGTATTTTTTCATCACTGTCACCTCCTTTTGGACTAACGGCCCATGATTGGGCAAGGAGCAATTTTTTAATAATTACTCACGAACATAAATTATATCATATGTTAAAATGTAATGCAATCTCAAGAATAAATGAACTACAAATAAAGTTAAAGGCCATCACCTTTGCATCTATATTAGCTTAGGTGACAGCCTTGATTTCTATTTAAACATTAAAACGGAAATGAATAACATCCCCATCTTTTACAATGTATTCTTTACCTTCTAGCCTTACTTTTCCTGCTTCACGAGCAGCTACCATATTTCCTGCCGCTAATAAATCTTCATATGCAACAGTTTCTGCACGAATAAACCCTCTTTCAAAATCAGAGTGAATAATACCGGCACACTGAGGAGCTTTCATTCCTTGAATGAACGTCCAAGCACGTACTTCTTGAACCCCAGCAGTAAAATATGTCGCTAATCCAAGTAAGTTATATGCTGCACGAATTAACTGATCCAGTCCTGATTCTGCAATACCAAGTTCAGATAAGAACTCGACTTTTTCTTCCCCTTCAAGTTCTGCGATTTCCGATTCAATTTTTGCACAAACAACGATAACTTCTGCATTATCTTTTGCAGCAAATTCTCGTACTTGTTGAACATACTTGTTGTCAGAAGTATCCGCCACTTCATCTTCCCCAACATTGGCAACATAAAGAACTGGTTTAATTGTTAAAAGATGCATCATTTTAACAACACGCATTTCTTCATCTGTGAACTCAACAGTTCTAGCTGGTTGTTCATTTTCTAAAGCTTCTTTTAATCGAACTAATATGTCATGTTCAAACATTGCTTCTTTATCTTTTTGTTTAGCCATTTTAGCAACACGAGCAATTCGTTTATCAACTGATTCTAAGTCAGCCAAAATTAACTCTAAATTAATAACCTCAATGTCTTCAATTGGGTCTACTTTTCCGGCTACATGTGTAATGTTTTCATCTTCAAAACAACGTACTACTTGACAAATTGCATCAACTTGACGAATATGAGATAAAAATTTATTTCCTAACCCTTCACCTTTACTTGCCCCTTTTACAATTCCAGCAATATCTGTGAATTCAAATGTAGTAGGAACGGTCTTCTTTGGTTGAACAAGCTCAGTTAACTTTTGCAAACGCGCATCCGGTACTTCTACAATCCCTACATTCGGATCAATTGTACAAAATGGATAGTTGGCAGATTCAGCACCTGCTTGTGTTATTGCATTAAATAAAGTGGATTTTCCAACATTGGGTAAACCAACAATTCCAGCTGTTAAAGCCATGTAAACATTCACTCCTCTATATTAATGGGCTTTTTGCTACTTAACACGACAGCTTATGCCCTTTAAATATCTATTCCAGCAAGTAAATAACCAGCATTTTTCATCTTTAAACCTCTTCCAATTATAGTTATTGGATGAAAAAAAGACAAGCAAAGAAAAAAGGTGGCAGAAAAGCACTTTATTCTTTGTGCTTTTCTACTACCTTTTTCATTTTACGCGCAAATTCTTTTCGAGGGATTAAAACACTATGTCCACAACCCTCACATTTAATGCGAATATCCATACCTAACCTAATAATTTTCCACTTATTAACACCACAAGGATGAGGCTTTTTCATTTCAACAAGGTCATTTAAGTCATACTGTTTTTCTTCCACACTATTCCCCCTATTAACTATGCCTCAAAGAAAATTTTCTCACTAATCTAGATAAATAATCTAGATTAGTTAATCTTTTCTCTAGGTTTGAAATACTATTCAAGTAAAATTGCATACACTTGATGATTCTCAAACTATTTCTCCATCATAATACAATAATGGATACAATTAGTCGCTATAAATTCTTCGCATATTGCTCGTGGTTAGTTTCATTTCGATTATACATTACCATGCGTGGAAACGGGATTTCAATACCGTTTGCGTCTAGTGTTTCTTTTAATTCTCTTCTCAATTCTCTAGCGATATAAAAATGGCGCATCGGAGCAGTTTCTGCAGTAATACGGAGGACAACCTCTGATGGTCCTAAGCTTTGAACCCCCAATAATTGTGGTGTAGCAACTAAATCTTCATATCTTTCCGGCATTCCTTCTAGAAGATTTGTTATAACGTGTTCTGCCTTCTCTATATTTCCTTCATACGCAATACCGATATCAACAACCGCTACACTATTATGAATCGAAAAGTTAGTGACTTCTAATATATTTCCGTTGGGAATAATGTTCAATTCACCAGTCATATTTTTAAGTTTTGTTGTTCGAAGGCCAATCTCTTCCACTGTCCCTTCATTCTGACCTATTCTGACATAATCGCCGACAGAAAACTGATCTTCAAATACAATGAAAAATCCAGAAATAACATCCTTTACTAAGCTCTGCGCTCCAAAACCGACTGCAAGACCAAGAACCCCGGCACCTGCTATTAAACCTTTTACATCAATTCCTAATGTAGTTAGTATCGTTGTGAATGCAATGAAGTAAACAAAGTAAGCAACGATATTTTGTAGAAGCTTTAACATTGTTGCATCTCTTCTTTCAGAAATGCGCAATGGCGATTTCGCTCTCAAATTAAAAACTTTTTTGATTACATTTTTCGCTATTTTAACAACAATTCCAGCGATAGTAACTATAATAATTATTCTAACTGTTATATCTAACAAATTCGTCCATAACGTTTCGTCTGAAAATTTCTTAATAAAGTAATCAATTACATTGATTCCAAATTCCATAATTTCACCCTTTCCTGGAAAACATATATTAAGGATTCATTCTCTTTTCTCTGGGTATATAAATATTAAATAATGCTCTCTTATTTTAACAGAAACGTTGTTCCAATATATATTATTAGTATTATCAATTTTTTCCTAGATGTCCTTGTAAAATGTATACATTTACCTGTCTTGACGTATACTGTTACAACTGAGCGAAAGGAGTGAAAATCACATGAACATGAAAACTATGAAAAAAGATACAACACCTATACACGCGAAAGACATAGATTGTATTCAACAGATTTCCAATAAACTGCTAAACAATATCCCAACGAAACTTTCTGGTGCAATAGTTATAGTTTGTATTGGTACTGACCGTTCAACAGGAGACTCCTTAGGACCTCTCGTAGGTACTTTCCTTTCAGAAAAGATAAATAACCCTTTTTATGTATATGGTACATTAGAAGAACCTATTCATGCAGTAAATTTACATGAAAAGATAGATTATATCAATCAAAACCATCCAAATGCCTTTATTATCGCAGTAGATGCATGTCTAGGAAAGGTAAAGAACATTGGTACAGTTCAAGTATGTAATGGCCCTCTTAAACCAGGTGCAGGTGTCAACAAGCAGCTACCAGAAGTTGGTGATGTACATATCACCGGAATTGTGAATGTTTCTGGTTTTATGGAGTTTTTTGTGTTGCAAAATACAAGATTAAGTCTTGTAATGAAAATGGCTAAAATTATTTCTGAAAGCATTTTCACTGTCAGTAAAATGATTGATAAAAGAAGTACATACATCAACTAAATTAAAGCTATATTCTTATCAACTAAATAGAACAATAGAATTAGAAATTACTATAAAAAGTGGCTGATGTATTGAATGCTGTTACAATTATACTTGGTAACATGTTAGCTACTCGAATTTTAGTTAGTTCCATAATGTTCAATCTCTAATTGCAATAATTATAACGCGTTGTTGTCATGCAAATAATAAAAGAGTCTAACAATTCAGAGGGCACGAATTTAATTATTTGAGTTGTATACAAGGCAATTCCCCTTGGTAAACAACTAAAAACATTGCTGAAAATCTCCTCCTAGACCATCGATTCTAGCTAAAACAAGTGCTAAATCCGTCTAAAACAGATTTCATATAAAGTGGATTACAATGACCTCTAATACAGCTATCAAGTGCACCTGAAATAGCATAAATCCTATAAAAAAAGAAGCGTTGCCACTACAAAACTTTTGTAATTTGATTTTCTTGTTGAGCCTTAAGCTTTACTTCTAGCCATATTCCTAATTCATTCAATTTCTCCTCATTTTCCCCCATTCAAAATAGGCTTATTAAAACAACTAAAAACCGAGTACTCTTTAGGCTCATTTGTATACCAATTATTATAATTAATACGTCAATTGCATGCATTACGGTTTCTTTTGTACATTTAGAAATTCATTTTCAAAAATGTCCAATTAAAGAACCTAATATAATATAAAACCATTTACCATAGCACCCAATAGAACCATATGTATATCTCCATTGTGATGACAAAAAGAAAGCCATCCAATATTGGATGGCTTATCAGTCAAGTAATTCTAAAATACGATTCAAATCCTCTTCAGAAAAGAATTCTATTTCTATCTTACCTTTCTTCTTCTTTTGCGTAATCGTAACGGTAGTTCCAAACCGCTCTCGAAGTATACTTTCCTGTTCTCTTATGAAGACATTCTTTTGAACAGGCTTCTTTTTTGTTTCACGTGGAACATTATCATTTAATTGCTGGATTAGCATTTCTAATTGGCGAACATTTAGCTCTTCTCTTGTGACCTTTTCAACAATAGCATTTAAATTATTTTTATTTTTCAACCCAAGCAATGCTCGGCCATGTCCCATCGAAATTTTCCCTTGGGAGATTAAATCTTGGATTGATTTTGGAAGAGTAAGGAGCCGAATATGATTTGTAATATGAGGTCTACTTTTCCCTAGTCGTTTGGCTAGCTCTTCCTGTGTAAGCTTTAAATGATCCAATAGAGTTTGATAGGCAATTGCTTCTTCAATAGGAGTTAAATCTTCACGCTGTAAATTTTCCAATACAGCAAGCTCCATCATCTCTTCATCATTTAAATTTTTAACAATTACAGGTACTTTTTTTAATCCAGCCTCTTTCGCAGCACGGAATCGTCTTTCTCCTACTACAATTTCATAGCCTTTAATTGATTTTTTTACGATAATCGGTTGAAGAATACCATGTTGTAAAATGGATTGCTTTAATTCATCTATTCCTTCTTCAGTGAAAATTTTCCTTGGTTGATAAGGGTTTGGTCTTATTTCCCTAACAGAAATCTCCTGTACTTCTTCACCGCTATTAGGCAAAAGTGCGTCCAGTCCTTTTCCCAGTCCTTTAGCCATTCGTTACCACTTCCTTTGCCAAATCTAGATAAACTTCTGCCCCTCTTGATTTCGCATCATATATGATGATTGGTTCACCATGACTTGGCGCCTCGCTTAAACGTATATTTCTAGGTATGATAGTTTGGTATACTTTATCTTGAAAATATTTTTTAACTTCATCAATTACTTGAATACCTAAGTTCGTTCTGGCATCCAACATCGTTAATAGCACACCTTCAATTTTCAAATTGCTGTTTAAATGTTTCTGAACTAAGCGCACTGTATTTAATAACTGGCTTAGTCCTTCTAATGCATAATATTCACACTGAACAGGAATAATAACTGCATCTGAAGCAGTTAAAGCATTAATCGTCAATAATCCTAAAGAAGGAGGACAATCTATAATAATATAATCAAAATCTTTTTCTACTTTTTCTAGAGCTCGTTTCAGCCTCACTTCTCGTGAGATTGTTGGTACCAATTCGATTTCTGCACCAGCAAGTTGAATGGTAGCAGGTATGACATATAGATTTTCTACTTTAGCTGGAATAATCACATCTGCAGCTTCTACATCATCAACTAGTACATCATAAATACATTGATCAACATCAGCCTTCTCTATACCAACTCCGCTCGTAGCATTCCCTTGTGGATCAATATCAACCATTAAAACTTTTTTACCAATGTATGCCAAGCATGCTGCAAGATTCACAGAAGTGGTTGTTTTCCCAACTCCACCCTTTTGGTTGGCAATAGTTATTACTTTACCCACGATGTCACCTACCTTTACTCCTTCAAAAATACTTCACATGTCTCTTATTTTAACATAAAAAGATAATAATATATTTTTAATTTCACATTGTTATATATTATTTAATAAAAAAAATGAATATTTAATAATTACGAAATGAAGAATCAACTAAATACCATTGAATTAGTTATTATTAATACTCCCAAACAGGAGAAATGAAATCTCTTGATCATGGGCATTAGAAAGCTTTGCTTGAATGAAATAAATGTTAAAAAAACGTAAAAAAAAATCAGATTTGAATATAATCTGATTCTCTTTATCGTTTATTTAAATTACTTAATTTTGAGCAGTTAATCTGTTGTTATGAGACTGAAACTATCTTTATCTATTAAAAATTATTTTTTCTTCGGAATTTTTATTGTGAATTGATAGTATTCTTCGTGTTCCTCTTCTTCCGTATCTACATTTATACCATTATCTTTCACCATCGTAAGTGATTGGCGTATTGTATTTACAGCTATTCTCATATCTTTACTAAATGCTTTTCTTCTAGATTTCGGTTTCTTTTGATCTTTAGATAAGAGTTTTGCAACTCTTTCCTCTGTTTGCTTTACGTTAAGATTTTTTTCAATAATCTCAGCTAATAATAAGACTTGTTTTTCTGTATCTTTAAGTGGAATTAATGACCTAGCGTGTCGTTCACTAATAGCCCTAACTAATAAAGCATCTTGTATTTCTTTGGGTAACTTTAGTAATCTTAACTTATTTGCTACTGTTGATTGCCCTACGCCTAAACGTTGAGCTAAAGCTTCTTGCGTTAATTGATGCAGTTCCAACAATTTACTGTATGCTACTGCTTCTTCTATAGGTGTTAATTCTTCACGCTGTAAATTTTCTATTAGTGCTACAGAGGCTGTCTCTTTGTCTGAAAAGTCCTTTACGATAACCGGTGCTAATTCCCAACCTAATTTTTGCATAGCTCTAAACCGTCTTTCACCGGCGATGATCTCATACTTGTCTTGTTCATATAACCTTACTACAATAGGTTGAATAATACCATGAGTATGAATAGTTTGTGCCAATTCACTTATTTTTTCATCATTAAAAATAGTTCTCGGCTGAAAACGATTCGGAACGATATTAGCAAGAGGAATTTTCTTAATTTCTTCATTTGGATCTGGATTTGTAACCCCTACTTGTTGCTCTAAAACTTGAACTTCTTCTTTTTCAACAGTACCAAAAAAACGCGAAAAAGTATTTTTCATATCCCCAAACACCACCTTATAAAAACTCCCTTAACACATATTCTCTATTGATTAAACAAGTTCCTTCTAAAGTTAATAAAACAAATAGAAGATTCTACGATGTTTCACGTGAAACAAAATTGTTTTAAGTAATAACTTTTATTTTACTAGTTATTTCATATTTTACAAACAAAATAATATTCTAAAACTTCCTATTCAATTGGGATTTTATTAGGAGTGCCTGGTTTTCTCGGATACTTTTTAGCAGTATTTTTAATTTTTTTAATGACTATAAAGTTTCTTTCACTATTTTCTATTGGCAGATTCATCTTTTCAATTTTTTCGATTTTCCCACCTAATGTTGTAATAGCTTTCTTAGCATTTAATAATTCTTCTTCTGCACTAGAAGCTTTCATTGCTAAAAAATGACCATCAACCTTTACCAGTGGTATGCATAACTCCGATAGGACAGACATTTTTGCAACTGCCCTTGCAGTAACTAGATCATATTTTTCACGATGGGCTGAATTTTGACCAAAAGTTTCTGCACGATCATGATAAAACGTAACAGAGTCTAATTTTAAAACATCTGCCAGGTGGTTTAAAAAGGAAATTCTTTTATTCAATGAATCAACAATTGACACATTCAAATGTGGAAAACAGATTTTTAAAGGAATACTTGGGAAACCTGCACCTGCGCCTACATCACAAATGCTTTCTACCTTTGTAAAATCGAAATAAAAGGATGCTGAAATGGAATCATAAAAGTGCTTTAAATAAACTTCATCTTTTTCTGTAATAGCGGTCAAGTTCATTTTTTCATTCCATTCCACTAATGTAGTAAAATAAATTTTAAATTGTTCTAACTGCCAGGGAGAAAGGTTGATTCCTCTCTCCTGCAGTGCTTGCACAAATTGTTGTTCGTTCATAATTATTCAACACCTATTTTAGTAATTTTAAATGCGTGCAATTTTCCCTTGCTCTAAGTAGACCAACAATATAGAGATATCAGCTGGATTAACACCAGAAATTCTAGATGCTTGTGCTACTGTCAAAGGACGGATTGTTTTTAATTTTTGTCTTGCTTCGGAAGCTAAGCTATTGATTGCATCATAATCAATATTCTCAGGTATCTTTTTATCTTCCATTTTTTTAAGTCTTTCAACTTGTTGCAGTGATTTTTCGATATATCCTTCATATTTGATTTGAATTTCAACTTGTTCTTTTACTTCTTCTGTTAGATGATGATTGCCTTCAATGAATCTTTCAATCAATTTGTAGTTCATTTCTGGGCGCTTTAATAAATCAGCCGCTTTAATACCGTCCTTTAATTCACTTCCACCAACAGAAACAATCAATTCCTGCACTTCTTTAGTTGGTTTGATAATTAAAGTTTTTAGGCGTTCTTTTTCTTCTTCAATCTCCGTTTTCTTACTTAAAAACGCTTGGTAACGCTCCTCTTTTATCAAACCTATACGAGCGCCAAGCTCCGTCAGTCGAAGATCTGCATTGTCATGTCGTAATAATAATCGGTATTCAGCTCTAGATGTTAATAAACGATATGGCTCGTTTGTTCCTTTAGTAACAAGATCATCAATTAAAACACCAATATAAGCATCTGACCGTCCTAGGATTAACTCTTCTTTTCCTAAAGATTTAAGTGCTGCATTTATACCTGCTATTAGCCCTTGACCTGCGGCTTCTTCATAACCGGAAGTCCCGTTAATCTGCCCAGCTGTATATAGATACTCGACTTTCTTAGTTTCTAATGTTGGCCATAATTGTGTTGGCACTACTGCGTCATATTCAATTGCATATCCAGCACGCATCAATTGTGCTTTTTCTAGACCAGGGATAGATTTCAACATTTTAAGCTGAACATCTTCCGGTAAACTTGTAGATAAGCCTTGTACGTATACTTCTTTCGTATTTCTTCCTTCTGGTTCTAAAAAGATCTGATGACGAGGTTTATCGTTGAAACGGACTACCTTATCTTCTATTGAAGGACAATAACGAGGACCAGTACCCTTTATCATACCGGAGTACATTGGCGATCTGTGTAAGTTATCATCAATAATTTGATGTGTTTCAAGACTAGTATAGGTTAACCAGCAAGGAAGTTGATCAGTAATAAAAGATGTTGTTTCAAAAGAAAATGCTCGAGGAACGTCATCTCCTGGCTGTATTTCTGTTTTACCATAATCGATCGAATCTCCATTAACTCTTGGTGGTGTTCCAGTCTTGAAGCGCACTAAATCAAATCCTAGTTCTTCTAAATGTTCGGAAAGTCTAATAGAAGGCTGCTGGTTATTAGGCCCACTTGAATACTTCAATTCACCTAAAATGATTTCCCCTCTCAAAAATGTACCCGTTGTAATGACAACACTTTTTGAACGGTAAATTGCACCAGTTTGTGTAATAACGCCTTTACAAATTCCATCCTCAACAATTAGTTGCTCTACCATTCCTTGAACGAGTGATAAGTTTTCTTCTTGTTCAATTGTATGTTTCATCTCTTGTTGATACAAAAATTTATCTGCTTGTGCTCTTAGTGCTCGAACAGCTGGTCCCTTACCAGTATTTAGCATACGCATTTGGATATGGGTCTTGTCGATATTTTTGCCCATTTCTCCACCTAATGCATCTATTTCCCTTACGACGATTCCTTTTGCTGGCCCGCCTACGGAAGGGTTACATGGCATAAAAGCAACCATATCAAGATTTATTGTCAACATAAGCGTTTTGGCACCTAGGCGAGCTGCTGCTAATCCTGCTTCACATCCAGCATGACCCGCACCAACAACGATTACATCATAATTTCCTGCTTCGTATGACATTTAGAAATTCTCCTTTATTCTTATTTCCCTAAACAAAATTGTGAAAACAACTGATCAATTAAGCTATCACTTACAGTATCACCAATAATTTCTCCAAGTATTTCCCATGCTCTTGTCAAATCAATTTGCACTAAATCAATTGGTGTATTATTTTCAATAGCTGATATCGCATCTTCTATTATTTTTAATGCTTGAGAAATTAATGCGATATGTCTTGTGTTTGAAACATAGGTTAAATCACTGGCTTCTAAATCTCCTTCAAAGAATAAATTAGAAATAGCCTCTTCTAGTTCATTTATACCTTTATCCTCTAATATGGAGGTTGCAATAATCGGTGAATTACCGCCAAGCTCTCTTATACGATTCATGTCGATTTTCCGAGGTAAATCTGTTTTATTCACAATAATAATCGTTTCCATACCTTTTGTCGCTTCAAACAACTGCAAGTCTTCATTTGTTAGTTCTTCCGCATTGTTTAGAACAAGTAGAATCAAGTCTGCTTCTTTTAACACAGTTCGTGATTTTTCGACACCAATTCGTTCTACAATATCTTCAGTTTCCCTAATACCAGCGGTATCCAACAAACGTAGCGGTACACCTCTGACATTGACGTACTCTTCAATTACATCTCGAGTTGTACCTGGAATATCAGTAACAATTGCTTTATTTTCTTGGACAAAAGCATTTAACAGTGAAGATTTACCAACATTAGGTCGACCGACAATAACAGTAGAAATTCCTTCACGAAGTATTTTTCCTTGTTCAGCCGTTTGTAGTAGTTTAACTAACTGATCTTTAACATAAGATGCTTTCTTAATTAACATATTATGAGTCATTTCTTCTACATCATCATATTCTGGATAATCAATATTCACTTCCACGTGAGCAAGTGTCTCTAAAATTTCTTGACGTAATGTATGAACCAGTTTAGATAGACGCCCTTCCATTTGCCCCAAAGCCACATTCATCGCTCGGTCTGTTTTTGCTCTTATTAAGTCCATAACCGCTTCAGCTTGAGATAAGTCGATTCGACCATTTAAAAAGGCTCTTTTTGTAAATTCACCTGGTTCAGCTAAACGCGCTCCGTTTGTAAGAACCAAATTCAATACTTTTTTTACTGAAACTAACCCGCCATGACAGTTAATTTCCACAACATCTTCTCTTGTGAATGTTTTCGGGCCTCTCATAATTGAAACCATTACTTCTTCTACAACTTTTTCTGAATCCGGGTCTACCAGATGTCCATAATGAATTGTATGAGAATTAACCTCAGATAATTTCTTATTGCCTGGTCCTTTATACATCTTGTCTATTATTGAAAGAGCTTGATCACCAGTTAGTCTAACAATTGCAATCGCTCCTTCTCCCATTGGCGTGGAGATTGCTGCAATAGTATCAAAATTCATGTTGCACCTCTCATTCTTTACTATATATAAAATTTTACACTATTCTTAAGTCGAATAAACGATTAACTAAAATACTCTATCTAATTGATTAAATAAACGCTCTACATTTTCTAATTACCTTAGTAGAACGGCGGAAAACTCAAAAATTGTTAGTAACATTTATTTGCACTAGTTATTAGCTTTTTTATATACCTTCAGTCAAAAATCAACAATACCATAAAATTGGTTCAAATAAAAAGATATAAAACATCTTCTTATCCACACATAAAGTTTATGGCATTTATTACGAATAATTGTAACTTATCCACATGTGAATAACAATCTCTCTGTATTTTATGTCCCACCAGTATATCACTACAAAAAAAAGAAGTCTTTTTAACTTTTGTTAAAAAGACTTCTTTCCCACTATTTTTTTACTGTTATGACCAAATGACGGTATGGATCTTTTCCATTAGA
>Ga0233379_1000048_pt1 | contig 16761 bp, 16 predicted proteins | sample ElkDunMinimDraft_8_FD_180679 | JGI IMG/M metagenome (GOLD analysis project Ga0233379, IMG submission 180679) | Fecal eukaryotic communites from dung pellets of Tule Elk in California, USA - Elk Dung F1 | ecosystem: Host-associated > Mammals > Digestive system > Large intestine > Fecal | place...
CTATTCAATCCCCCTACTTTTAATATTTTGTAGGAGTGTAAATATTTCACCTTGACTTAGTGTGGAACGTTGAGCAATTTCTTCAATAGATAGTCCTTGCTGATACAGTGATAGAACTTGATTTTTTAATATATCACTTATTTTGTTAGGATTATTATTATCCTTAGTTACTTTTTCCTTCGCAATAGGAGCACTTCTCGTTTCTTGAATTAATAATTCTTCTTCTAAAATACTTATTTTTTTCTTCAATTGATATAAGTCTTGTATGTGCTTGATTGAAAGTTCTTCTAAATTTTTTTCAAGCTCGGTAATACGATCTTTCTTAAAGAAAGAAAAAACTAGTAATAATGCTGAGATAATTAATAAAGCAATAATGATAAAATCCATAAATCCCCCTAGAATGTCATAGTTAGTCTAACAATATCACAATATCATACACATTTTATGACAAGAAGGGTAAAAAATCTCATTTTATGTAAAAATTATTGTTTTTTTTAGTGGGAAGATGAAAGATTATTGTCGGTTTATAAAATTAAAGGAATGTAACGATACAATTCCAAAAAGTCATAGCAGTTCGATTCAAGTAATAAATCAATGCGCAATTCTCGACAAAATGCGTTCATTGTAAAGGCTTGGACAACATGCTACCATATTTATAAGGAATATTTAGTAAAAATGTAATTTTTGAACAAAATATGATCGATCATAGAAGGAGTGGAAATAATGGATAGTCAAACTGCTGTAAATTCTATTAGTAAACGACGGGCTTATTCATCTGATTTATATGGACAAACAAATGCGAATCATCCTTTGCGAGTAGGTTTATGGCACGAAGGAGAATTCTCTTGGGAATACCCAAAGAAGAATTTAGACAATAATCCTGGGCGCCCCCTTTTATCATTATTATCGATTCATCATACAAGTGACTATGAAATATTAAAAATGCGTCTTTCGACTAAGAATAATGCAAAACAAAAGGTTAAAATAATTGTTCAAGATACTGTATATGGATTAAAATGTAACACTAGTTTTTATAGCCCGAATGAAAAGGCAATTATGCGCTATACAGTCGGTGGTGTTACGATGATGGGTGGCAGTATTAGTGGGAGAGATATGGCCCAATACTGTGTGCTTAATCAAGAGGGACTTAATACGCTGAAACTGAAGGAGTCTTTGCAACAAGGAAGCCTTCCGTTAGCTTGGATTGCTAAGGAAGAGATTTGTAGTATATATATATTAGAATCTGAAATAACAAATATCGAATCAGAAGAAATTATTATCTGGTCATTTCATGGACATACTGAAAATCAAGTATCGAATTTGAAAAATAACATTCTTAGTAAGTATGTTTGAACCATTTAAAAGATGTTATTACTTTTCATATAAAAACATACTAGCATTTCAACAAGAAAAATGATATTATAGAAAAGTCTTATGTACAGATGACATGATGTTTGGAGGGAATTATTAATGCGTGTAAATATTACATTAGCTTGCACAGAATGTGGAGAGCGTAACTATATTTCTAAAAAAAATAAACGTAATAATCCAGATCGTTTAGAGCTTAAAAAATATTGCTCTAGAGAAAAACGTGCAACAGTACACCGTGAAACAAAGTAAGCAACAGGAATTACTCCTGTTGTTTTTTTTATATTCATTTAATATTAGAATATTACGAATTTTAACTTGTAAACGAAATTAATTTATTATTAAGCTTTGATACATTTCACTAAAATTTCAATTTTTGTTACAAAGCGATATAGTTTGCGAATATAATTAAGAAAACAACGACAATAATCAAAGAAAACTTATATTATGCAATGGCTGATTGGAGAGAAAGGATGTATACAAAAAAACAATATAGAGAAAAAGTGCTTTTAAAATTAGCTTCAATGGACAAAGCTGAATATTATCAGCAATGTACAAGAACAATTAATCATTTGTTGAATTGGGATATGTGGAAAGAAGCAAATACGATTGCTATTACGATTGCAGGTGAAAATGAAATCGATACGAAACAAATTATTAGTATGGCATGGCTAGCTCAAAAGAAGGTTGCTATTCCCAAATGTCATTCAATAGATAAAAGTATGGTTTTCCGAGTCATTGATTGCTTCGAACAGTTGGAAACAGGCTATAAAGGTATTTATGAGCCTGTTGTAGAGGGGACAGCAGAGTTAAAAAAAGAAAACATTGATTTAATGATTGTACCCGGTGTCGTTTTTGATCAGAAGGGATATCGTATAGGTTTTGGAGGAGGATTCTACGATCGTTATTTGGCATCATTTTCAGGAGTAACAGTTTCCTTATTATTAGAAGAGCAGCTGTATAGCCATTTCCCAATAAATGATTATGATATTCCTGTACAATATTTAATTTTACCGAATGGAGTCCAAGCAGCAGATGATTGAAATTAGTTTATATTTGCTCATCATATTAATTACATGTATGGGAGGATATTTTGTAAAGTCACTTTCAGTTTCTGGAGCAATAGCAACATTCTTCATAGGAGTTTTCGTTGCAATAGGTTTTCAATGGCCTGGTTTACTTTTGCTAGGTGTCTTTTTTGTAACATCAAGCTTTTGTTCCATGTATAAAAAACAACAAAAGAAAAAGCTAGGTGATATGCTTGAAAAAGGTTCAGCTCGAGATTGGATTCAAGTAGCCGCAAATGGCTCGGTTGCTAGTCTGGCTGCTATTTTGTATTTTGTTTCGGAAAGTTCCATTTGGTTGATTGCGTTTATTATTTCGGTTGCTGCGGCAAATGCTGATACGTGGGCATCTGAATTAGGTGTTTTAAGCAAAAATAAGCCCTTTTACATTCTAACATGGAAAAGGGTCGAAAAAGGTACATCAGGTGCTGTATCTGCACTAGGAACCGTAGTTTCATTAGTAGCCTCCTTATTCATTATTTTGGTAGCATCTTTCTTATTTTCATTAAATTCTTTTTCATTGCTAATTTTTACGACTATTTTTGGATATTTAGGCAGTGCATTAGATACACTATTAGGTGCGACGATACAAGCTAGGTATAGTTGTGTTAAATGTAAGATTACCACAGAGAAAACAATGCACTGTAATTTGAAAACAACGTTAAATAAAGGGATGAAATGGTGTAATAATGATATTGTGAATTTTCTCTCCATTTTTTTGACGACAGCTTTAGGAACGGTTATTTATACTCTCTTATAACGATGCGTATTGAATGATTATCATCGGGATGGCAAATAACCCTTTTGGGTATGTTAAAAATTTCACATTTTTTTCATTGTAACAAAATGTTAATAAATAAAACGCTTACAATTAACACAGGAAATGTTTTTTATGTTAAATTCATGCTGTAATACTGTTACAGCAATTTGAAGGGAAGTAGAATGAGTTATGAGTAATAAAGTAAATCGTGTAGTGTTAGTAGGTACTGGATTTGTTGGAAGCAGTTATGCCTTTGCATTATTAAATCAAGGAATTACTGAAGAACTTGTACTAATTGATGTAAATAAGGATAAAGCTGAAGGTGATGCGATGGATCTTCGTCACGGATTAGCATTTGCTCCTCATAGTACGAAAATCTGGAATGGTGACTATTCCGATTGTGCTACAGCTGACATCGTTGTATTGACGGCTGGTGCAAACCAAAGACCAGGAGAAACACGATTAGATTTAGTTGAAAAAAATACAAATATTATTAAGGGTATTGTAACTGAAATTATGGCAAGTGGTTTTGATGGAATTTTCCTTGTGGCTGCCAACCCAGTAGATATTTTGACATATGCAACTTGGAAATTCTCAGGACTTCCTAAGGAGCGTGTAATTGGTTCTGGAACAATTCTTGATACAGCACGTTTCCGTTATGAACTTGGGAATTACTTCAATATTGATACACGTAATGTTCATGCTTATATTATCGGTGAGCATGGTGACACAGAACTACCTGTATATAGCCATGTTAATATTGGAGCAAAGCCTTTAACGAAAGCATTAGAAACGAAGAAAGATTATAAAATTGAAGATTTAGAACAAATTTTCGTTAATGTTCGTGATGCGGCTTACTATATTATTGATCGTAAAGGAGCAACCTTCTACGGAATCGCAATGGGGCTGGTTCGTATTACAAAAGCCATTTTGCAAGATGAAAATAGTATCTTAACTGTGTCCGCATTGCTTGAAGGTGAATATGGAGAGAAAGATATTTATATAGGGGTTCCATGTGTGGTAAATCGTCATGGTGTAAGAGAAATTCTTGAACTTGAGTTAAATAAGGAAGAACAAGAAAGATTCCAACACTCTGTGAAAGTTTTAAAAGAAACAATGGGACCAGTGTTAGATAAATAAATTGAAAAATGAATTATAAAACTCCTTTCTATGCTACAAACTATAGCTATAGAAGGGAGTTTTTTTTATGAAAATGTTTTTTGTTAAAATGATTATTTTGGTTATTACTTTAAGACTAGCTCATAAACATCGTTATAAGATTATGAACTATGTACTTGGAATGCAGATTATTCGTGATATCATGAGTCAAAAATCGATAAAATTGCCGTTTGGATATTCAAAAAGCTATTATTATGAATGAAGTTTTTAGGGGATTTTATATGTGAACTACTAATGTATTGTGTTGCTATGTAGCTATGTTAAAATACAAAGTAGAGGAAGGAACCGTCACGAAAGTCATCGAATGGAGACTTTCGTGACGGCTCTTTTTTGTTTTTATGGATTGATGATTGAATTTATTGATTGTTAATGGTAGAACTAGTGTTATAGAAGTGGTATTTAGAAAGTAGGGAAAAGAGTGGGGTATCGAGAAGATTACTTGTTTTGGAACGTAGTACATAAACTAACAACAGAATATGGTTATGGAATTGTGACAATGTCTGAGAACCAAAAAGAAATTTGGCTTGAACATGATGAAGGTCATCCTTTTTCTATGGTTCGGTTGTTTAGGTATGATTTTAACTGGGCGAATGTTCTTAAGCAGGATTTACATCGGACAGCGCATAACGGGGAGAATATTAGAAAAAAATTATTTAAAAAACCGGTTTCTGTTCTTAATGTCTACATATCTTTATTCAAGCCAGTTGATGAATACGAATCGTATTTGGAAAGGCCGTTAGTGAATAAAAAAACAACTATCCAATCAATGATTATTGATTCTGAATCTCAAACAGAGAGAATCATACAGCTTGGAAACTATTTGCATGCTGATATTTATAATGTTAAAGCTAATCTGGAAAATATAGAAGAGGCAGATGTGGAAAAAGTTAAAAGTGAAACTTTATCAGCTGCTGTCGGGAGAAGAAAGAAAGAGGAGCAAATATTCCAATATGGAAAGCCAATTTTTACTAAAGTTTTCTTAGCTATTCAAATCATTTTGTTTATTTTGATGGAGATTGTTGGCAGCAGTGAAAGTAGTTTCACATTATCGCAGTTTGGTGCGAAGGATAATTCTCTTATTTTAAATGGAGAGTGGTGGCGATTTATAACACCAGTATTTATTCATATAGGCTTCTTACATTTGTTAATGAACTCTGTTGCCTTATTTTACATTGGTTCAGAAGTAGAGAAAATTTACGGAAGTTTTCGTTTCTTTTTGATATATCTATTTGCTGGCTTTACAGGTGTACTAGGAAGCTTCATCTTTTCTACCAACCTATCTGCTGGTGCAAGTGGTGCTATTTTTGGTTGCTTCGGAGCTTTATTATATTTTGGAACTCAAAAGCGAAAATTATTCTTAAGAACAATGGGGACGAGTATTATCGGTTTATTGATCATTAATTTAATTTTCGGATTCACCATGCCTGGAATAGATAATGCTGGCCATATTGGAGGGCTTATAGGTGGATTTTTGGCAGCTGCCGTTGTTCGTTTGCCGAATAAAAAGAGAATGCTGCAACAGGCATTAACAAGCTTTATCGTCATTTTAGGCTGCGTAGGTTTATTATATATTGGCTACAATAATCAAAATGTTGAAAATGAAGATCTTTATTTGGCTTCTTTAGCGCAAGAGTATGCGAATGAAGGGAAACAAGAAAAAGCAAAAATGCTGTTAACGAAAGCTTTAAGCAGAAATGAAGACTTACCGACAGTTCATTTTGTCTTAGGGAATTTTGAAGTAGAGAATAAGGAGTATAGGCAAGCTCAACAATATTACTTAAAAGCGCTTGAATTGAATCCGGATTTTCATGAAGCTCATTATAATATTGCTCTTACATACCTTCAAGAAGGTGATATTACCCGTGCAAAAGAACATGTAGAATCTGCTTTAGATGTAAAACCTGATGAAACGGCTTATCGAGATTTATTAGAGCAAATAGAAGATAACAACTAAATGAATAAGTAATTTGGATTACTTTCAAAACTAGCATTTTCTAAAAGTGTGAAAGAAAAGAGTTGGTTGATTGGAGCGGAAAGCACGAGATTCCTGCGGGGTAAGCATAGAAAGGTGAGACGGCGCTTTGCACAATTGACGGCGGCTCACAATACTTCCAACGGAAAGTAAGACACTGGAGCATAAATCAATCTACATTATCATTACTTGTTATTGGCAACAAAGTATAAGTATTCGAAAATAGTCCAAAATTTAAATAAGCTTTAAGAAACTGCCGATAAGGTATGTTTCTTTTTTTTTATGTCAAAAATTAAACAAGAAAGGAGAGGTCTAATTGGATAACAAACATATCGTTTCAACGAGCATTGAGACAAATCTTTCATATTTAAATGATGTATTAGCAGTTGATAAAAACTTCGATGTCATCCGTTTGGATGTTGTATATGCTAATCGGAAAATGGCTTTATTTTTAATTGACGGTTTTGCAAAAGATGATATTCTTCACTATTTAATGAAAGTCTTACTGTCTTTAACTGAGAAGGACTTAGAGCCGAATCCTCTTGAGGCGCTTTTGAAAACATATATTCCATATGTGGAAGTAGATTCGACTGATGACCTTGATAAGGTAGTTGAGGGTGTTTTAGCTGGCCCTACGGCTTTAGTTGTTGATGGATTGGACAAAGTCATATTAATTGATGCTAGAACATACCCGGCGAGAGGGCCTCAAGAGCCCGATATGGAAAGGGTTGTTCGAGGGGCTCGTGATGGTTTTGTAGAGACTATTGTTTTTAATACAGCTTTAACAAGAAGAAGAGTAAGAGATCGTACTCTAAGAATGGAGTATATGTCAGTTGGTAGACGTTCAAAAACAGATATCGTTATTTGTTATATTGAAGATGTTGCTAATGAACATTTTGTTGAAGAAATTAAACAATCCGTTTCGAAAATCGATACTGATGGCTTACCAATGGCTGAGAAAACCATAGATGAATTTATTACAGGGCGGTATTGGAATCCATTTCCTATTATGAGATACACAGAAAGACCTGATACAGTTGCAGCTCATTTGTATGATGGTCATGTCATTATCTTTGTCGATGGATCACCTAGTGCTTTGATTACTCCTTCAACCTATTGGCATCATCTGCAGCATGCAGAAGAATACCGAAATAAACCGTTAGTAGGTGCCTATATGCGAATAGTCCGTTTTCTAGGAGTGTGGGCATCTGTTTTTTTACTACCACTTTGGTATTTCTTGGCTGAAAATCCTACTTATTTACCTGCTAGTTTATCCTTTATAGGAATAACAGACGAAGGAAATATTCCACTTATTTTTCAATTTCTAATTATTGAAGTTGGATTGGATTTGTTGAGGATGGCAGCTATACATACACCAACTGCTCTAGGTACGGCACTTGGTTTGGTCGCTGCTTTAATGATTGGTGGAGTTGCAGTAGAGGTTGGTTTATTTTCGAATGAGGTTGTTTTATATTTATCAATTGCTGCGATAGGGACTTTTGCTACTCCTAGTTATGAATTAGGACTAGCTAATCGGATTGTAAGATTAGTATTGCTTATATTAACTGCCATTTTTGGTGTAAACGGCTTCGTGATTGGAACAACACTTTTAATTATTTATTTAGTAAGAATGAATTCATTAGGAGTTCCTTATCTATGGCCGTTTATCCCTTTTTCTTATCGAGCACTAAGAGATGTTATAATTCGTGCACCTATTCCTTTAAAAAACAGACGGCCTAGAGCACTAAAACCAAAAGACCCAGATCGTTAGAGAAAATATATGCTTATGCCGTATTTTACTTGTTAGTTTAGTGGAGTTTCGATATACTTTACATGTAATCTAAGTACTCGAGGGATATAATGAATTCAATTTATGACATACAACAATTATTAAAAAGATTTGGAACATTTATTTATTTAGGAGATCGCATTGCCGACCTTGAAATGATGGAGATGGAGATTAGAGAACTTTATAGATCTAATCTTATTGAGATGCGAGATTTTCAAATGGCAATGATGTTATTGCGAAAAGAAATTGCGATAGAATTGTCAAAAAAGAAATAAGTATAGGGTGATTCGAGTGAGAAAATGGATAATTGGGATTGACTTGGGTGGAACCACTACAAAGTTAGCATTCATTACACTTGAAGGGGAAATCACTTATAAATGGGAGATTCCCACTGATAAGAGGGCAAATGGAGAAAATGTTGTAAGTGATATTTCAACTGCGATTAACCAAAAACTAAATGAATTAAACGCTTCAAAAGAAAGCATTATAGGTATTGGCATGGGGTGTCCTGGTCCTGTGGATGAAACAACCGGGATTGTATATGAAGCAATTAATATCGGCTGGACTAATTATCCTTTACAGGAGGAATTATCAAATGCAACTTGTATGCCGGTAGTCATTGAGAATGATGCGAATATTGCAGCCCTTGGTGAAATGTGGAAAGGAGCCGGTAGCGGTTCTAAAGATTTAGTTTGTATTACTCTTGGCACAGGAGTCGGTGGTGGCGTTATTGTGAATGGTTCTTTAGTTTCAGGAGCCAATGGAGCTGCTGGAGAAATTGGACATCTAACGGTCGTAACGGAAAAAGGTTTTAGATGTAATTGTGGAAAAACAGGCTGTTTAGAAACAGTTGCTTCTGCCACAGGGTTTGTTAATTTAGCTATGGAGCATCTAGATGAACATCCGGAATCGAAAATTACACATATACTTAAACATAACGGCTACATAACAGCTAAAGATGTTATAGATTGTGCTAAAGTGAATGATCTATATGCGACAGAAATTCTAAACCGAGTTTCGTTTTATTTAGGGATGACTCTTGCGAATGTTGCAAATGTATTAAATCCTGAGAAGATTGTAATCGGTGGTGGCGTATCAAAAGCTGGAAGCATATTATTAGAAAATGTGAGAAGGTTTTTTGAAGAGTATTCATTTATACGAGTAAAAAAATCAACCCAATTATCAATAGCGACTCTAGGAAATGACGCAGGAGTAATCGGTGCTGCTTGGCTAGTTAAATCTCACTTGAACGAATAAGGATTATTTCTTTAATATAAATGAACTTGATATAGAGCTAACAACATGTGAAGTGAAGTTAGCTCTTTTATATTGCTTGGCTTTGTTACTAAATGACAAGTATTGATAATAGATTGATAATAAATAATGAAAAGAGCCTTTATATTTTGGCTTTGTTAAATTTCACTGTTGTTTTTTATAAATTTCATTGATTGGAGCGGAGGACGGCGACTCCTGCGGGAGAAGCGTGGAGGCCGAGACACCGCAGGAGTGCAAACGACGAGGAGGCTTGGCGCGCACGGCCCGAGGAAAGTGTCCGTCCGCAGCGGAAATCAACAGTATTCTATAACAGAGCCTTTATTTTAAAGGATTACTTAGTCAAACGTGGAAATGAATATGAAGATCATCACTATTTATATTTATTTTAATATTATAGATAAGCCTTTCTTTTTTTTGTTAGCTACAAAGTAGAATGTATTAAATTTTATTAATTACTATATTTGTTAAATTAAATGAAACTTTTTTGTGTTTAGCTCGTCTAATAGTATAGGTAAGGAAATTAAATTGTGAAAAGGATGTCAGATTTTCGATTATTTTTCCATTTGATTTTTTCATATAAAAGGTTTAAGATTTTAACGTTAGCTTTTGTTAAAAAAACATTTTAATATTTAGAGAGCTTTATTAATAAAAAACGGGTACCTTTAAAAGAGGAAAACATCATAGATTCAGTTGCTATGGATGGGAATAGTGATTATTTAAAGTGTATAAGTTAGTGGGGGGTCCAAAAAATGAAAAAGTATTTTTCATTCGAAAAATACTCTATAAAGAGTATTTCATTTATGGCATTAGCCATATTTATGCTATGGATTAAAACATATATAACATATAAAACAAGTTTTGATTTGACAATTGAAAACGGAATGCAAGAGTTTATTCTGTTTATAAATCCATTAAGCTTCTTAATGCTGATTTTCGGAATTGGTCTTTTTGTGAAAGATAAGAATAGACCAGCATTCATGTTCTTTACTAGTTTAATCGTAACAGTGATTTTATACGGAAACGTTGTATATTACCGTGAATTTAGTGATTTCTTGACGCTTGCTTTATTAAAGCAGACAAGTAATCTTGGTGACCTAGGGTCAAGTATTTTAACTTTAATGTCTCCATTAGATATTTTGTTCTTCTTAGATGTCATTATTTTAGGATTAGTTTGGAAATTTAAACCTAAATTTGTTGTAAATAAGTCATATTCAAAAACAAATCGTAAAGTATATTTCTTATTAGTAGTTGCAATCGGCTTTTTTAATTTAGGTTTGGCAGAAACGGAACGTCCAGAGCTTTTAACTAGATCATTTGACCGTGAATATTTAGTTAAATTTATCGGAACATATAACTATCATCTGTATGATGCTTATTTACAAACAAAAACAACTGCACAGAGAGCACTTGCTGATGGCAGTGAATTAACAGATATCGAGAACTATGTTCGAGCGAATTATAAAGAACCAAATGAAAAACTTGCAGGAATAGCAGAAGATAAAAACCTTATACTAATTAGCTTGGAAAGTTTACAAAGTTTTGTTATTAACAATACATTGAATGGAGAAGAAATTACACCTTTCCTTAATTCTTTAATTAACGAAAGTTATTATTTCGAAAACTTCTACCATCAAGTAGGTCAAGGGAAAACATCAGACTCTGAATTTTTATTGGAGAACTCCTTATATCCATTAGGTCGAGGTGCTGTCTTCTTTACGAACGCTGAAAATGAGTACACTACATTGGCAGAAAAGCTACTTGAAAAAGGCTATACAACTGCAGCACTTCACCCGAATAGTAAATCATTCTGGAATCGTGAAGCAATGTATGAGTCGATCGGTTATGAACGTTTCTATGATATTGAAGACTACGAAGTTACAGAGGAAAACTCTGTAGGGTGGGGTCTGAAGGATAAGGAATTCTTCTCTCAATCAATCGATCATTTAAAAGAGCTTCAAGCAACTGGAAGTCCTTTCTATGCGAAGTTTATTACGTTAACAAACCATCATCCATATACTTTGGATGAAGAAGATGCAACAATTGGAAAGTTTGATTCGAATTCTAAAACATTAAATAACTATTTCCAAACAGTTCGCTACATGGATGAAGCGGTTGAACAATTCTTTACTGAGTTAAAAGAAAATGGTTTATATGAAGATTCTATTATCGTTATGTATGGAGATCATTATGGAATCTCAGAAAACCATAATGAAGCGATGGCGAAGTATTTAGGAACAGAAGGTATTACGCCTTATGATTCTGCCCAATTGCAGCGTGTTCCATTAATCATTCATATACCAGGTCAGGAAGGCCAAACAATTTCAACTGTATCTGGACAAATTGATTTAAAACCAACATTATTGAATTTGCTTGGTGTAGATTCAAATGAAGATATTCAATTCGGATCAGATATTTTCTCAGAAGATAAAACAGAGTTCACTGTATTCCGAGATGGAAGCTTCATTACTAAGGATTATGTTTATACACAAGAAACTTTATATGATAAAGCTACAGGACAGGTAATAGAGGATAAGAGCATTGCTCAACAGTATATAGACAAAGCTAATCTAGAGCTTGAGTACTCAGACAAAATTATCTATGGTGATTTGCTACGTTTTATTAATGAAGATAATTTTGTAAAACAAGAAAAAACAACAAGAGAGTAAATGGTAAGAGGTAGCGTAAAATGTACCCTATAGAGAAGACGCTTTTAAAAAGGTCTCCCTATAGGGTACTTTTTTATATAAGATATTTGCGTCTTGAAATTAAGTGAGGAGGGTGCTATTCATGGTGTTAATAAGCATTGCCAATATGATATAGGTGTTTGTTCAGGGTCGGGTCAACAAGTCGATTTTCTCAAGTTCATTTCATAGGCTGACGTTTGCCGTAGGTCAAGGATTGCCATACCCATTCAAACGGACCAAAGCGGAAATGGCGCAGCCATAACCCGCTTATCCCAACTTGAATGGCAAAAATGAGCAAAGATAATCCAAGTCCGATGGAAGGTGTGATTTGACCGTACCATCCAAAACCATAGCTGTAAAACAGGAATGTGCATATGAAAGTCTGCAGTAAGTAGTTGGTGAGTGCCATCCGTCCTGCGGCTTCAAAAGGTGTAAAGAGTTTTCTCCAGAACGGTCGCCGAATTAGCAGTAACAGGCTAGTCATATAAAACAGAGCTATTGCTGGGCCAGAGATTAGGATACCCGCCCAATGAGAGTTGTTAAATCCGCTTTGGGATGCATCTACTGTATAATACAACCATAGTTGGAATGCTAGAAATAAAAGTCCAATGGCCCCACTCCACCACCAAATCTTTCGAATCACTGCTAAATGAGTCTCCGGCTCTCGGCAGCCACCCTTTTTGCCATCCATATGCCCCAAGGAGAAACATGGCGAATGTTAAAGGAACTGTCAATAGTGAGCTATTTTGTAAATGGGAAAGGTCAACAAGCCGCTGGTGGAACATTTCTTCGTACGTTCCTCCCTTGTATACTTCAGTTGAACTACTGAGCAGCAGCCGATTGGCTTCGTCCGTCACGGGCCCGAGAGGGAGTCCCCATGGAACAAGCTCGGGCGTAAATGTATGGGCAGCCACCCAAATGGCTGGAATAAGCAAGAGACCAATTGCTGTGTAAAGAAGCGTATTAAGTCTTCTTCTATAAAAGGCAAGAAGTGGGAAACCAAGTATTGCATACGTCAACAGAATATCGCCAGACCAAATCAAATAGCCGTGTAACACACCAAATAGTAGCAGTACTACAAGCCGCCTTATAAAAAGCTTAAACCCGCTTCTTCCTTTCTTTTCTGTATTTTGAAGGAATAAGATGAATCCAACTCCGAACAAAAAGGAAAATATCGAAATAAACTTATAATCCACGGCAATATAGATAAACTGCTTCACAAACAAATCGGGCCATGTAGTCCACCATTGATTATTCAGCATATTCATATAGATGGACGGGGACGCATACAAGGGCATATTAGCAATGATGATCCCCAGCAGCGCCATTCCGCGTATCAAATCGAGATGGGCCACTCTTGCTTCACGTCCTCCGGAATTAGGCTCCACGTTACTGTGGTGCATGATTGGAGTCCTTGAAATTCATGCTCGGTTTTGCCACAATGAAAATTATATTTTTTATACTTACATCACTCATAAGGTTTCCTTCCCTTCGTTGGTAATGGTTAAGTCCGGAGATACCGATATCCTTCTCGTGAAATTTTTGAAAAAAACATTTTTTCTCTGTTTTTCATACATTGTATGGAATGGGGGAGGAGAATAGAATGTCATCCGTTTATCATTATAAGAAATTGCAAAATGATTTGCAGGCATTAATGAACAAATATGATTTTATAAAAATGAATATTATAGGCAAATCCGTTTTGGGAAGAGGTATATATGAGCTTCGGGTAGGTACAGGAGAAAAAAAGATACATTTTAATGCAAGCTTCCATGCAAACGAGTGGATTACAACAGTGGTATTGATGAGTTGGTTGGAAGATAGGCTTATATATATTAGTCAATTAACAAATAAGAATGAATATCTGAAGTCAATTCAACTTTCTATTGTACCTATGGTTAATCCAGATGGAGTGGAATTAATCTATGCCGGAAAAGAAGCGGCAATTGGATTATATGATGTTGCTCGATTAAATGAAAATCGTGCAGATTTTTATAACTGGAAGGCTAATATTAGAGGTGTGGATTTAAATAAACAATTCCCCGCAAAATGGACTGAATATAAAGAGAGCATTTATTGTAAGGAACCATATTATCGCGATTATCCAGGGGAGGAGCCATTAACAGAGCCTGAGGCAATTGCAATGTATGAATTGGTTAAACAAAATGATTTTGACATGTTGATTGGACTGCATACACAAGGAAATGAGTTTTATTGGGGCTATTGTGGTTTGGAGCCACCGAATGCAGAAAGTATTGCTAGAGAATTTGAAAAGGTTAGTGGGATGAAAGGAATACAGAATATTGAGAGTCATGCCGGATTTCGAGATTGGTTTATTAGTGAATATCAGAAACCAGGATTTACACTTGAATTAGGAAAGGGGATTAATCCTATACCTCTTTCACAGCTAGAAGAAATAAAATTAAGAACATTCCCTGTATTAGACGCAGCATTGTATATGTAATAAAGAATATTAAATAATCATACACCATGAGGTTTTAAAGCTTAGACTACTAAGACTCATGTAACTAAGTATTGGCATTTTTCTTGTTACTCAAGTGAAACAAAAGAAAAAATTAAGAACTCCAACTAAAGGGTCGGAGTTCTTTTTGTCTTATGTAAAATTAATGTGCTATTGGAACAACTGTTTTTCCTAGGATTGTAGAAACAATTGTTGCAACTGTAAAAAAGCCAAATACACTTAATGATGCTGCTGAGAAGATAAAACCTAACATGTTTTTACTTTTTAATGTTTTAACAGTTGTGATGCCTGAAAGAATTGTAACGATTGCAGTGATTACTATAAACCCCATGGTATTTCCCCCTTTGTGAAGTGTTCGTAACGTTTCTATCGCAAATTTCTTTGCCAATTACACTAAATATCTACTATAATTTAGTAAAATATCATTTGTGATAATTTTAATTCTTTTTTTTCTGTTTGTCGAGACAGAAAAATGACACTTCTATGTCAAAAATGGTTATAGTTGGAATGTGTGAACGATAAATGTTAATTAAAGAGAGGATTACAAGATGAAATACTATCAAATACCTTTAGGTCCATTAGGGACGAATTGTTATGTTTTAAGTAATGAAGCGAAAGAGTGCATTTTATTTGACCCCGGTGAAGAAGGGACAAAATTAATTCAATTCATCAAAGAAAAAAAATTGAAGCCATTAGCAGTGCTATTGACACATGCTCATTTTGATCATATTGGAGCTTTAGATGTTGTCCGTGAAGCCTTTCAAATTCCAGCTTATGTTCATGAAAAAGAAAACAAATGGATTTCAGATGCTATGCTAAACGGGTCTTACTTTATGATGGGAAATGCCATTTCTCAAAAACGGGCAGAGCATCTTATTTCAGAAGAAGGGACATTAAAAATAGGAAGCTTTACTTTTAAAGTCTATGAAACACCTGGACATTCCATTGGTAGTGTATCTTATTATGAACCAGAAGTAGGTTATTTGTTTTCTGGAGATGTTTTATTTCAAGGCAGTGTAGGTCGTACAGATTTACCAACTGGCAGTATGGATACTTTAATGAAATCAATTAATGAGAAGTTGCTAACTTTACCGAAAAATACAATCGTATTCCCAGGACATGGGGGTCTTACAACGATACAAGATGAAATTGATTTTAATCCGTTTTTAAAGTAGAAATAAGGATCCCCCTTCTAAAACAAAAGGGGGGTCTGGGGGATATTGGTAGCTACTATCCAAAATATAGTAAATGTTTAACACTGTGTCAATAGTGGAAAACGAAAATTAGGAGAAAAAATGGAAAAACACATAATAGATGTAATTAATGACAGTGATAAGGGTTATATTTCTTTTCATCAATTTATGGAGATGGCCCTTTATCATCCGTATGATGGTTATTATCATAACGAGTCGATAAAAATTGGAGCGCAAGGAGATTTTTACACCAGTTCAAATATTGGAGATGCTTTTGGTCGTGCGCTTGGAAAATGGTTCATTTATTTATTTTCTTCTTCTAATTTGCCTAAGTGCATAGTGGAAATAGGTGCAGGCACTGGAAAAATTGCACGAGGGATACTATCAGCGATACAAGAGCAGTCTGAAGCCATTTTTTCTGAATTGACATATTTTATTATTGACAGTAGTACGTATCATCAAAAAATGCAGAAAAAACATTTAGCCGAATTTGATTGCATATCTTATTTTTCTAGCTTGGAACAATTGGATGAATTAAATGGTATTGTATTTTCTAATGAGCTATTTGACGCTTTTCCGGTTCATGTAATCGAGCAGAAACAAGGGAAATTATATGAAGTTATGGTTGCAGTAGAGAATAATAAGCTAGTTGAAAAGTTCGTTCCACTTCATAATGAGTATATTTATCAATACATCGAAAAGCAATCATTACATTTACAAGAAAATCAACGAATTGAAATTCCATTAGCGATGCTTTCATATTTTCAAACATTGAGCAAAAAGATACATAAAGGACTGTTGATAACGATTGATTATGGATATACAACCGAAGAATGGCATGATCCTATTCATCAAAAGGGGAGTATAAGAGGTTATTATCAGCATCAAATGATATCGAATGTTTTAGAAAAGCCTGGATTAATGGATATTACGACGCATATTCATTGGGACGCTTTACGTTATGGTGATTATGGGCTTGAAAATGCGGCATTTTA